>Ga0209611_10011944_pt1 | contig 12340 bp, 9 predicted proteins | sample S1TSphgellanicum_3_FD_187693 | JGI IMG/M metagenome (GOLD analysis project Ga0209611, IMG submission 187693) | Host-associated microbial communities from peat moss isolated from Minnesota, USA - S1T2_Fc - Sphagnum magellanicum MG (SPAdes) (version 2) | ecosystem: Host-associated > Plants > Peat...
TTATATTCCTTAAAATACACAAAAGATATACCTTTGTATACTTGTAGAGTTGCAACTAAATTGGTCACATTTGCAACTAATGGGACATAAATTGTTCTTCTTGAATGAAAACCAAATTAAATGTTGTCCACATGGAAGAATGAAAACCAAAATAGTCGCAAACTAATTATAGTGTAGTTGCAAAAATATCCAAAAGTAGTTGCAAATGACTGACAATTGCATATAGTTGCAAATAAAGTGGTTACATTTTTGGTCAAATGATCTACTAATGCAAGTACATACACAACTAAGTGGCACCATGGCCTGACTTTAACTCATGCAATCCCACTGCTTGATGTAGGATGTTTTGATTAACATTTCAAATGAAGAATGGCACAATAAACCACTAGAAAATGTTACACCGAGTCAACCCATGGACACACTAAATTTGGGTAATTGTAATAATAATGTTCCAATCAATGATGAAATGGCATGGATTTGGGACGGCAAATGATTGAGCCTTTAAATGATGCACTTGGGGCATCAATGATGATTATAAATAACACACCACCACCTAATGTTAACATCCACAATGAAGATATTTTTGATTTTCTAGATGAAATGGAACTTCAAGCTATTGGGGATGTTCCAACAAATGACGATGACTTGCACCCAAGAAAGGATGATCCTTGTTTTATAATGTTGGCAACAAAAATTGAAATTCCATTATATCATACTAATCAATTTTTTAGATTGATTAGTACATTGATGATATTGAATGCTTGTGCAACTCATTGACATACAAATGGGTTCATGGATGAATTGATATCTTTGTTGCAGAATTCATTTTTGCCAAAACCAAACAATTTGTTGAAATCACATTATGAGGCTAAGACCTTAATTCAATAACGAAATCTTGGATATAAGACAATCCATGCATGTGAAAATGGTTGTCACTCTATCGAAACTGACACAATGAAACAAGTTAATGTCTAATCTATGGTGTCTTGATATATTGTAGGATGACCTAAGGTGCTTAAGAAGGTTTTACAACATTTTCCAATTATCCCTAGGTTGAAGCACATGTTCAAGACTCCTACCTTATCAAAGTTAATGTGTTGGCATCACACTAACAAAAGCACATATGAACTCGCAAGTAGTGTAGTTAATTCAAAGGCCTAGGCTCACATCAACTTGTTGTGGCCTCACTTTATAAAAAACCCTTATAATGTGAAGATTGGGCTTACCTTAGATGGAGTGAACCCACATGGGAATCAATCCACCAACTAGTCCACTTGGCTTGTAATCATCCTGAATTATAATTTGCCCCCTTTAATAACTACCAAAAAGTTTTTTTTATGCGTGGTTTGTTAATTCTAGGAATTTTTTTTGTTAAAAGCTACAACATTGATGTGTTTATGGCCCCATTGATTGAGGAGTTGCAAGAGTTGTGGAAAGGGTGCTTACATGGGTTGTGTCATCACCAGAGGGAAATCCACAAAAGTTTACATTATGGACCATCCTGATCTGGTCCATACATGATTTACTAACATATGGGTTACTTTTTAGTCAAATGACCAAAGGTTATAAAGGTTGCCCAACATGTGGACCCGACACTTGTGCACACCATTCCAAAGCCTTTGGGAAAATTGTTTTCTAAGAACACCAAATGTGGTTACAACCTAATCATCCTTGTTAGGCCAACCCAATGAATTCCTAGGTGTTTTTGGGTATTTGATTGGAAATAAGTATAGAGTTGAACACCTCAACTGTGCTAGTGTTTAGTGATAAATAAACATTTTAAAATAGGTGGAAAATAGTTAGGCAAATAACCTACCACTTTCTTTTAAGGAAAATAAATAGATAATAATAAAACAATTATGTAACATTTCCAAAGTTAGCAATCAAACAACAAGTGAAAAAAACAACTTCAACACACTTTGCAAAGCAAAAACTCTAGTAAAAAACAAAACTCACTTTTGCAAAAAAAATTTAAATGAAAAAATAAATTACAATCATATCCCAAAACAACAATGAGAAAAAGAACCCCTTGAGCTTCCCCAAAAAAAGACTTCAAGTTCATCAGACAACCGTGGGGATCCTAAAAAAATGAAAAATCCTTAGAAATCCTCTTAAACTCGAAGTTATCCGACCTTATCCTACATCTAGAATCTGGAACTGAAGTTAGAGATGACAATTGAGTTTTCAATTCTATTAATAAACAACTTCTCAAAATCAGTAATAACCTAAAATTGGTTCTAACCTAAAATTAGTAGTGACCTAAGATCAGTTCTAACTTAAGATCAATTCTAAACTAAAATTGGTTTAAACGTAAAATCAGTAGTAAAATTGGTTCTAACCTAAAATTGATAGAAACATAAAATCGGTAGAAATGTAAAATCGGTTTATATTTCAAAACCGGTAAAGTTTGATTTTCAATACAAAATTACAACTCCTCAAAATTGGCCTAGAAAATTTTCTAACCTTAACATTATCCTCCCTTCTATTTTGGATCACATCTTCGAGAGCAAGTAATATTATCCTACATTTTTACCAAAAAACTATCTATTCTACCGTAGGAGCAATTCCAGTGCCATTCCTTGATTGAAGGTTTTTAGTACCCTCCTCAATTTCTATGATGGTAGACAAGGCTGAGGGATGCACAATTTTGATGGTAGCTTTGGTGGTGTCATGTGCAACCTAAGTGCTTTTGGTTGCCACTTCTGCAACAATGGAATCCACCTCCATCATGGTTTTGGTTCCTTCCTTTGCTCCTCCCATACTAATTGTCCCAAATCTAGTTATGGATGTCATTTTACTTAGAGAGGGGGCAACAAAAAAAGGCACAACAAAATTAGGGAAAACTTGGGCATAGGTAAGTTAATCAAAGTTTCAACAATTCCTTGTCTTTTTAGTAGCTAGAGAAGGCCTTGTTCAGAATTTTGATAATCAGTGCCTTGTAGATCTCTCACTATTTAGCCCAATTTTCTTTGAACTTTTGCTAATAAATGAGGAGCTATGCCTTCATGAATGCGTTTTTGGTTCTGATCCCCTCCAACGTGGCCATTTAATGGAATGAGTAGTTTGCCTCCTTTGCTTTTTGGGTGAGCAACCGAATATGTTGTTGTAGGTCCTCTAGTTGTTCCTGAGTGATGGGAGCATGGTAAAACAACTTTTGGATATTGAGTTGCAGACGTTCAATGGTTTTGGCAGATTCCCTCAAATTGTCTACTTAGGAGCATAATTTTGCATCTAAGTCAACATTTTCCTTCTCAAGACGCTTGGCTCATTCCATTGTAATTATGAGCTCGCACGCATCCAATGCAATAGCAAGTTTCAACAATTTTTGGTTGGTCTTCACTTTTCAATTCTCCACCTCCAACTCTATTCTTTTAGCTTGCAAACAGCATAGATAAACTTGAATGATGGTCAACCGGTCTTGGAGGGTAGGGAGTTGAGTTCATCCTTTGTTTTCAGCCAAAGACTTGTCCAACCAACTTTGCATACTTGCAAAGTTGGACTTGGTCGACTCTAGTGCCTGGATCATCAAGGCATCCTGCTGAGCTTACATTTGAGCTTGGTGCAATTCATTCTTTAAACGCATGACCTCGATCTTTGTGTTCAAAACATTTTTGAATGTAGCCTCCTTTTCAGTATTGGTTGCTTCAAAAGCATGCCGCAATGTCCTTATTGCTTGCACATATTTATTGGAAACATGCAAATGGTCCTCTAAACCTTGCAAAGATGATTGTTAGGGAAGAGATTCCTTTTCCAATTGAAGTCTAGTTCCAACCGAACTAGGGCTGTGAAAAAGGCGTATCGAAAATGAAGCCTTTGCATCTCTGGGAGGGGACCTTGCTTGGGTCCCATTAGAATTGAAATTTGTAAGAGTGTCCATTTCTGGTATACCATCAACAAGAATGCCCTCACCCTACAACCTATTATGCAACTAGGTTGATTAGTCGATGCGCCAAGTTTGCTCCACATAGATGACCAAAATGCCTTTCTCCACTAGAAACGCAAACAATAATAGAGCCTCTTGATTTTGTAGCTTTTTGTAAACTGTTGAAGGTCTACTGAACTTATTGCAATAATGTGCAAAGTACTATAAGTTCTCAAGCTCCACGAGGTTCGTTTAGTTTTGTTGCTCGAAATGTTTATGCAGAGATCACCTTCACTCCTGGCCTATGTTTAAAGCAGAAGATGCATGCTTAGATCATTCTATTTGTTGCAGGTGCGCGACCAGAGGTTTGTGTTGCTACGCGACCTAATCTATGAGCAACACCTTGAACAACTTGCAGCTGCTACAAAGTTTTGCGTGCGCAAGTTCTAAAGGGCTGGACGAAAACCTGATTCGATACGAGTTTTGTCTTTGGCGCAAGAGGCATAACTAGGTTAGTATTCGAACTTTGGAGAACGTTGTCACTTTTAAGATTAGTTTTCTTTGAAACCTTAAGCTTGATAGGCATAATCCCTTGCCCTGTCCCCTTTGAAGACAAACTTTTTAAGTTGTAAGTTCTCATTCCAACAATTAATGAGCATCGTAAAAAATTTGAGTTTGCAATATGTTGATGCATTGCTCACCTTCTCTTGCAGGGCAACATTCTTGTTTCCTCTTCCTTGCACCTCTGTCAAAAGGTGGGATGGAAGGAATTTATATTGTTGCATCTTCACAATCCATCGATGAATTAGTTGAAGATTCTATTGAGGCAATTGGAAGTTGCAACATGAGTTCGTTGTCTAGAGACGGAAGCTCTAGCGAATATCTCTCGGAAAAATCACCTAGCAGCAGCGATGGTGCTAGTGCTGTAAAGTGTGGTGTTGGTGTTGTAAAACATGGGAAGGCAAGTCGTCGCAAGAAGGTGCGAAAATCCAGTAACACGCGAAAAAAGGGCACGCTTACCTCTCGAAAAACAAAGGTGGGCTTCTTTGTTCTTTGTGCATTTTGAGAGATTTCGTTCACCTTCAAGGCTAAGTAGAAGAGGTGAACATTTGATCAACAAACCCAAAACAACCAGCTAATGCTAGCTTGAGGCCTTAGGTAAATTAGGTACAACCTTTTCCTCAACCATTATTAGTGGGATTCATTTTGCAAGCTTCACTTCTAGACTACTTTAATTGGTTGATGAGTTAATGAGGTTCTGATCTAGCAAATTTGTACCAGCAATGTCTTCAATTAATTGCATTGTTTCTTCTTTCATTCCATTCACAAATTAGGTCTATAAGATTCAACAAATTTAGGGTTTGGACATAGGAGTCAGCAAGTTTAGGAATGTGTTTTTCTTTTTTGTTCTTGGTAATTGTTTTTGGTCTTCTCCTTCTCTTTAAGGCTTCTTGGCGTAGTTTCACCATTATTGTCAGTCTCATGGCAGGAACTAAGTAAATTGGCTAATGCTTAACAATTGACCTCCACACATAAATAAGAACCTGATAAAGTCAGTGATGAGGTTATGGTAGGTGTGTGTCAATACCAAATGTGCTTCTGTCTGAAGGTTTTTAAACATGCGCATGACCATGTTCTCATTCAACCTTGTTCCTTAGGTTTTTGTTTTTGTGTTCTTTGTTCATTGGAATTGGGTTTCCTCTTTTCTGTGTTTGGTGATATATTGCTGATTATTTATCAGATCTGAATCCTCTAAGGTGTTTGAAATGATCTCTGAAGTTTATTCAGGTTGTCACTTAAATGGAAAGCATGGAGCAGTTCTTGGTACTTCCAAACCTTTGGTCTAAACCCTTAGGAATTTAAAGGGGTTTGAGGGGGAGTGATTCCAAGTGTATGGGGTGTGTATGTTCCACTGAAACCATGTCCTAGTGGATATTAGAATTGGCTAAACAAATTCCAATTAGGGTTGTCTTTGGTTTTAGCTTTAATAAATAAACACATTGTTATAAATCCACATTGTTGGATTTATCAGAGCTAACAAGTGTATGTTCCACTGAAACCATGTCCTAGTGGATATTAGAATTGGCTAAAAAAATTCCAATTAGGGTTGTCTTTGGTTTTAGCTTTAATAAATAAACACATTGTTATAAATCCACATTGTTGGATTTATCAGAGCTAACAACCAATGTGGATTGATAAATAATCACATTGTTGGTTGTTGGCTCTGGACATGGTCTAATTTATCAGAGTTGGCTGATTAGTTCCAATTAGAGTTGGCTGAACAAATTCCGATCAGGGCTGTCCTTGGTTGTTAGCTCTAATAAATCTCCCTTAAGAGAACTTTGCTCCTGATAATTTACCTCAATTTTAGGTCTATCATCCTTTGGCACCTCTGGAGCTTTTGCAGAACTTTCTTGTTGCTTTTCTTGACTAGTCATTGGGAATGGCTTTGTGTTGTTTAAATTCTCCATCAACACAACTGGATAGTTACTATCAACTAAAATAAACATGGGTTGCTCCTCAAGAAACCTATGTGCTCATGATAATCAACCTCACTTTCAAATCTCTCATCCTCTAGCATCTCCAAAGTGTCTGTAAAGGTTTCTTCTTGTTTTTTAAGATTAGTAATTAAGAATGCCTCCCAATTATCTAAATTCTTATAACACATCTGAATCATTATTGTCAGCTGCAGAAAAAATGGGTTGTTCAAATGAAACACTTACCAGCTTATACAAACAATGTGACCAGTATTTTTCTAGGGCCCTTTCTACCAGAAGGTAGGAAATCAGGATGAAAATAGTGAATATTCAAATGATATATCCCAATTTGCAAAAATTGTATCTGTAAACTTTTTGAGAAAAGAGACAACTAATGACATCCATTCCCTTGAAACCTAGGAAAAGATACAAGAAAATGAGAAACAAATGGTTGTTGACAATAATTTAGTGCACCTGGGACAAAGCCTAGATCAATATTGCCATCAAAACTCCTATCTACCTCACCACTTCTCTTCTCTTGCTCATTGCCTCCAGTTATAATAGGGAGGCACCCTTCAAACTATGCCTGAAATCTGGATCCACCACTTCACCAGCATTTTCATCTAACACAATCTTCTCTGCTTAATCAAAAAAGTTGTCCTGTGTATTGAGTACATGCCTTGTCTGCAGTTGGGAGTATAGTTGGGAAGCTTCATCACTAGTTAAACTTTTTCCTTGCTCATCCATGCCATTAACTCTGTTGAACCCTTCTGATTTGGCCAGTTCCTCAAACAGTTCGGTGGAATAACCAGATACTGAATATTCCTTATTGTCTAACTCTTCAACTTCATTCTCTGGGGTGACACCTAAAGGAACAATTGGCTCAAGGCTTGTAACAGGGTGCAACTCTTCACCCACACCATCATCTGTAACCAATCCCTTTGCAGGGCATACAGAGCTGTCTTGCATAGCTGGAACATGACTTGTCTGGAAAGAAAGCAACACTTTAGCAACTAATTTTGCAGAGCTCTCTTCTTGCTTCTCCTTATTGGTCTATGGGAATTATGCTTCTGAATTGTCTATACTTTCCACCAACACAGTTGCATCGTTAGTGTCAACATGCATGGGTTGTTCAGTAGACCTCTTCTCTTACTCATTAACTTTAGTTTCAAACCTTGCATCCTCTAGTGTCTCCAGAGTGCCTTCAGAGCTCTCTTCTCTAGTCTTTTGTTAACATGGAAAACATAATTTGTAGTAGATGATACAAGCTTTCACAATCATGGTCTAATGTTCTCAGTTTTACACTGTGAAAAACCCAAGTATCTTGCAAGCCATGGGTACTATCTGTTGCAGAATGTCAAAGCCATCGGGCTTTGACTTGGAAATGTGTTTGTAGTTGAATCTTCACTGTAATTATTATGACAAATAAAAGAGGGAATGTTGCAAAAGGTGGTTGCAATTGATCTTATTCTCACCCAAAATGTAAGGATCTTCCCATGAAGTGTGGGTCTGTCTGTCTATCTTTTTGGTCTTTTGGTTACAATGTTTTGTAGTCACAATTCATGAATTAGAGATGATGATGTAGCTCATATATCTACCATTCAAATTGGGTTGATTTGTGTGGTTTCCATAAGTAGTAGAATGGCAAATGTTTTTACATGTGTTTTGCTATATCTATTTCCTACGATTGCCTTAATTATCATAGATTTGCCTTCCCCTTTTGCAAGCTCAGATTTCACAAATTCATGACTATGAAGTTCGGTTCCCAGTTGAGTCTAGCTTGGAATTTTCGTATTTGATATATTTTATGCTACAATTAAGTTTTAAAGTCTAGGTGTGGAACCTGATCTGCTTGAATGTTTAGAGTTTAGACGTTTGACATTGTTCTCAGAAAGGGGTTGGTCATGTTTCTCAAAACCATCTCTTGTAGAAGATTGAGTTGTGTTCTCCATTTCTCCATTTCTTGTTGCATTTTACCTCCATCATCTTCCAATGACTGGTGCAACTAGTGGTTCATGGTATTTTTCCAAGCACCTTACTAAACACGATTTGGATGGACGACCTATTAAAAGCTCCTTCTCTGTCAGCACGTTCAGAAAAAAAATTATTCTATTCAAACTTTTTCAGAACAGACTTCTTCAATGGAGTTGACAAAAACCATCCCAAACATGAGAATCCGCAACTTCGCAACTACCCATTAGACTTGTATTGTAGAGTTCAAGAAAATAAGCATCATCATGATCTCATGAGGATTCTCTGACAATGACCTCAACTATATTTTGGCATGGCTTGTGTAACCCAGAAACATGAGAAGCATTGTGCAGGAACTAAATCTCGTGAGGATTGTCTGACAATGACCTCACCTAGGTTTTGGCATGGTCAATGTAACCCAAAGCATCATGTGGAAACTAGTTTGTGATTGTTATTGTTTATGATCCTCGGTGAGAAATTAGCTCCAGATTTTCACAATACTAAATTGTGGCTAACATCAAGGATGCATAATAGGATGTTGACCTTACCAACAGATCAAACCATAGTTTAGCAAAATTGATTTTGATGTAAGTCCTTTCTTGCTCAAATCTCTAGTACATTTGTTTGTCCAAGCTTAGTCATAAGGTGATAGGCCAAAAAGTGTTGCAATAATGCTTGAAGAAGTTGTAATTGATTAGGACTATGAATATGATTTGAGGAAAATGGAAGAAGATGAAATGGATGAATTGAGAACTTAATGGTCTATATTCTTCCAAATTACAAGCTTATTGCAGCTTTTATGAGGGTACTATTGACATTTTTTATTAACTGACCATCTCTTAACCGACATCATGACTGAGTCTTTGTGAAAGCACAGAAACTCAAGACATACATTTTGTATAATGGTTTGCCCAATATCTTTTTGGGAAGATTAAATCATATTCTACACTGAGAAGAATGTTCTGCCACTAAGGGATAGACCTCCTTCATATTGTGGAAAGTTGCAAATAATTCAGAAATTCTCTTTAACAATTTGATTACAATAAATGAGGTCAGAATAGTGGGTGGACTTCATAACAGTGCACCCAAATTCTGAAGGGCAATGCTTCTACTGTCATGAGCTCTGACTTGTATGATGGGCAGTTTGAGGTGTTGTTTGAGACTTGCCAAGCCTTTTGACCACAAGGTTCAATTTACAATTTCTATGCTTGTTTGACCTATCCAAATTGCTTATTGTTAGTTCTAGACTTTTCTAAAATTTGGAACTAATTAAATACATGTTTTGCGTTACTTGGATATGTTGGGCTCATATCCATCTACAGTTGGAAGGGTCATTTTTTCCTTGATCATTCCTTGAGGCTATTTGAATGTGAGCATACATCTTGTACAAATGAAAAATGTTTTAGTTTGCAAGATTGCATTTATTTCTTCCTAGGGAGATTGAGTTCAGCAATATTAAGACAAATCCAAAACTTTGCTGCCACTTCACAGAATGAGATACTACGAGTATTAATGTATATTACTTTTATGTATCAGAAAAACTACTCAAGGTTCAATTGTAATTTGCAACATTTTCTTCTATTGTGCTTGAGTTTTGTTTAGCTCTGGCTTGAGAGGGAGAGACTACAGAACAATGTAGTTTTCATATGGTCCCAAATTTTGAGGAAAATGCACCAAGCTATATTGTGAACTCTTATTTTGTTTCTTTTGAACTTCATGGAACATTTCCTATTTCAACTATTGATGCTAGAATGAACTTGCCATAAGGGGCAAAAACCATTAGGCCTTTTCCTGATTGGTTGTTGGACATGGCTTTGAGTTTTCTAAACTCTCCATCGACACAGCTGAATCATTAATGTTAATTCTAATATTATTGTCAGCTGCAACAAATATGGGTTGCTTATCCTCAAGAGACCTTTTCTATTGCTGAATAATCTCACTTTCAGCTATGTCATCCTCTAGCGTCTCCAGACCTTCTGGAGAGCTCTCCTCTTGTGTTTCCTGATTGGTCAATGGGAATGAGACTCTAAGGTCTCATTATTGTCAGCTCCAACAAACATGGTTTGTTTCTCCTCAACAGACCTTTCTTCGTGCTCACTAGCCTCATTTTCAAAGCTTGCAACCTTTATCATCAGAGGTTATGTAGAGGTGTCCTCTTGCTTCTCCTGAATGGTCATTGGCAATGCCTCTGAGTTGTCTCGCCTCTCTATCAACAGAGTTGAATCATTATTGTTAACTACAACAAACATGTTCTCCTAAACAAACCTTTGCTCTTGTTCACTAACTTCATTTTCAGATTTCCCAACCTCTACCATCTCCAGAACTTCTGTAGAGCTCTTTTCTTGCTTCTCTTGATTGGTCACTGGCAATGCCTCAAAGTTGTCTTGACTTTCAATCAACACAACTGAATCATTACTGTCAGTTGCACCAAACATGAATTGTTTCTTCTCAAGAAACCTCTGGTCTTACTGAATAATCTCACTTTTAGATCTGTCACCTTCTAGTGTCTCCAAGCGTTTTGGAGAGCTCTCCTCTTGCATCTTTTGATTGGTCACTAGCAATGCCTCTAAGGTGTCTTGACTCTCAGTCAACAACATTAAATCATTATTGTCGGTTGTAACAAATATGGTATGTTTATCCTCAACAGACCTTTGCTCTTGCTGAATAGCCTCATTTTCAAATCCCCCAACCTCTATCATCTCCTGAGCTTCTGCAAAGCTCTCTTCTTGCTCCTCATGATCAGTCATTAGCAATGGCTTTGAGCTATCTTGACTCTCCATCAACCTCTAGATATGTTGTGCCAATGCTTGCATTTGCAGTCAACTTATGAAGAATTTGAAGATGTAATTGCTTGCAACTTCAATTATGTGATAGGCCTTGCATTGTTAGACGTTCATGTAGGCATATACTTGAGTAGTATTTTGAGCTATGGAAATATAACATGATGGCAGTTAATACTAGATGTAATAAATTTCTTATGTTTAGTTAAGTAACTTACAAGGTAGCTTACATAACAAAATAGGTTTTTACTAAGTAGCCTACATACATAGGTTAACTTAATAGGTATGTTAACCTAAGCTAGTGTGTTGAATAGTTGAAAAGTCAAGGAGTTATGTGTCACCTTTTTCAAAATGATTATTAATATTGTAGTCATAATTACAAGTTAGCAATAAATTGTTTAGTACACATACACATGCATGTGAATTCATAATTTCAAAAATCTCGTGGCACACAAAAACATTATGGCATGCCATGACAAATATTGGTGTCATAAATTCAAGACACAAAAACTTATGGTGTCACAAAAAATCATGGATTGCCATGAAAATTTGTGACACCTTGTTGCCAAATGGTATCCGTGTCATCATCACATGGAAGACCGGATTGTTATTAATTGCAAAGGACAATAATATTATAAACTAACTAATAAATGAAATTAATTAATCAAATCAATAACATGAATCATAATGTTGACAAATAGGACCACATCATCTTGTTGGTGTATAGCATGCCATGTCCTCATCATGGGAAATTGAGTCATTATTAATCACAAAGGTAGATGGATCTTGCAATTAATTAATTATAATCACAAAACCATGACATCACATGACATCTCAATGGCCTTCGCAACATAGTGATTTTTGTGACAAAGTAGTTACAATCGTAGTTGAAAAGAACAATAGTCGTTTTTTTGACCAATTAAAACCCATAATGTGTTGTTGACCTAGAATTTAAATTCACAAATAGGCATCCATTAGTTCAGGGAAATAACAAAACCTATAAAAATAGTTGGCATATAAATCTAATGAGCACACCTTATGAACTTTTGCCACATAACATGTATCCAAATAAAAAGATATTGAAAATTGTCATTAATCACATGACCGATTAATAAAGGAAAATCCATTGAAGTTAGTGTCATAGGTCATGGGGTGTTGCAACTACTAGCCAACCTTATTGTCACATGGCATGCCATATCAACATCACTAGATCATAAGTTGTTATTATTCCCCAATAGTTGTAAGAATCA
>Ga0209611_10011945_pt1 | contig 12339 bp, 11 predicted proteins | sample S1TSphgellanicum_3_FD_187693 | JGI IMG/M metagenome (GOLD analysis project Ga0209611, IMG submission 187693) | Host-associated microbial communities from peat moss isolated from Minnesota, USA - S1T2_Fc - Sphagnum magellanicum MG (SPAdes) (version 2) | ecosystem: Host-associated > Plants > Peat...
AATATGAATATTATCATTCCTTGAAACATGTGCACAATCAGATTTCTCACCATAACACATTCTGAAGGACTTCCACAAATTGACACAAAAACCAGCCTTGCTTGTCAATGTGAAACATCTGCAAAGACATATTCAACAACATCAGTCCTCTTATTTTCTCAGCCACTCTATCAGTGTAGCTTGCAGCCCAACTATCCTTGTTTATCAAGTCCCACAATCTAGCTTTAAATCCTATAACCATGACATTAAGATGGTAGACAATTCCAACAGGTTGTCAGCATGTCAAACTTTATCACTCCAAATATGATACAAATGATGCGATGGGTGTACATAATTGTTTTTATCTCACCAACAAAAAGTGTGGTGAAAATTGGAGTAATGTTGTGCTTGTTCTATCGTCTGTTGATAAAAGGGGTTTAGTTCTCATGTTTGATGTTCCAAACCATAAAGAAATGACAAACAAGAGGATGAATAGAGGAGGGAAGAAGGGGGGAATGTGAGCCAATATGCCATTAACAATCATGCATGTGTTGCAACATGCAATTGCCATGTTCACCTCACTTTCCATGCCCACCCACTTTGCTATTTAGTGCTAGCACAAAACTCCCAATAGGAACAAAGTCATGAAAATCATTCAAAGTAGAGCAAACAAGGAGGAAACAAGCAATGATCATTTGAAGTCCATGAAAATCCAATCATGAAATGTGTATATTCAAAATCCTTCAAATGGTGGAAAAAACTTGCAAAAGATGTTGCTCCACAAGATGAAAACAAAACCTAAAAACAATCTTTAAATCATTCTTGGACTAACTTTGGAGGAAAAAAATTCAAGATATGTTTCACATGAAACCACACATTCCTACTAAGAGATTTCCTTGGAAGCCTTTTTTTCTAAATTCAAGATCTTTTCCCCAAATGAAAATTTACTAAACGAAATAAGATAGAAACACAAAAAGGCATGTTGGGAAGAAAAAATAACATTGACGAAGAAATTTGAAGTCTTTGAAAATGGTTTTCAACATATTCTTAACTTCTTGTAATTTTTCATTTTGGATGATTCTACATCATCATAAGATTTATTGGCTCTATCAAGAGGCTTTGGGAAAACACTTCATAAGGTTGACTACCTAGTTTGAAAGGATAAGTGTGAAGGCCACTTTTTGTTCCACCAAGTGGTAAAATGTGATGTTTCTACCAAGATTTTTTGTGAAAAACTCTACATAAGGTTGGCTAATTAAATTGAAAGGAACTATGGGCCATATTTTTGTTCCACCAAATGATGAAATGTGATGGCTCTCTCAAGAGGTTTTGTGGAGACACTTTGTATGATTGGTTAACCAAGTTGAAAGATAAGTGTGAGGGTAGGTTAGTTGATAGGTGAATAGGAAGGTGGCTGAGTAGGTGGATAGAATCGGTATGTAGGTTAATACACTATGCCAAAACATGACATCTATAACTAGAACAAAATATGTTTAATGATCAAACCTAGTCATGTAATTGTATAATCTACCAATAATCATGGATTTCTATTCTTCAATATGATTACATGATAACCTATTTGGCTAAGAATTAGGTCATTTGGGAAGTTATTAGATTTTGAAATTCAAAACCAATTGGTTATGTTATTAAATTTAATACATAACAACTAAACAAACTTTATTAAATTTTTTAGATACAAATTGAACCTAGTGGCCACTAGGTTGTCAAAACACTTCATGTAATTTTTTCAACAGTCTTGAAACAAAAAATCCATTATGAAAAAAAAAAAAATCTTATAAACCTTAATAAAAGAATAGCCTAAATTGGAGGCATTTGAAATGAATTGAACTTGCTGGTCACCAAGTTGTCAAAACACTTGAACTGGCTCCAAGAATCATGGAATGAAAACTCTGCTATTAAAAAATCATTAAAATAAAACTAGGTTTTTATAAAATATGAAAGATAATGTCAAATCCTCCTAGTCTTGTGATTTTTCATGCTCATATATACAACAATATTGGCATCATCTTAAAATAAGAAATGGAGTGGCCAACATCTTTTTTTCCCTTTCAAAGTTGCAAATGACATTGCGAAGTCTGTGAACAACAATTTGAATCAACTACAAACAAAAGTTAATACTAAAAAAAAGGGCATATGAAAATATATAACCATGTAAAAAGTTATGTTAAAAAATGATTTACAAAATGGAATAAAATGAAATAATGAAATAAAATGATTTAAAATACTTAATACTTAAAGAGGGCAGGATATTGCAAACATCACCATTATCACTACCCATATACTAAAAGAACCAATAATAATTCTTCGAGGATGACTTAATCAAAGCTGAAAATACTTGACCATAAAATCGTAATGAATTTGAATTGTTTTGGCCAATGGTAATCCAACCAAAGGTGGTCACAAATGAGATGCAAGGTCTAATCATTGCACCTTGTTCTTCAACAACATTTGTCCCTTGAATGATTCAAGAAAAAGACCACTCCATTTGGATTTCTATAATGCTTGTTAAGTTCATCATCAATGAGTAATGTTTAATCTTCCTTCCCATAAGGTAGTCCACAACAACCATAATAAACGCATTTGAAATCCTTTAAATAATAATGGGACCCAAGTGATATTTGACTAGCTATCTTGGAACATTGTTCATGTCCCCAAATGAAAATAATCGATCCACAAAATTTTTAAGCATGAACATTGAAAGGACCTCCAGCACATCCTCAAGTTTCATATAAGACCAAGTTGCAACATAATTTTTTTTCAAATGCCTTCGCAAGAAAATCTTCCGCTCCATTCTAACTTCCACTTTGGCCTTGTCAACATTTCTTCCAAATAATCTAACATTTCCTTGTAGAACAGCCGAAGGTGGGAAATAACACAATAGACCATTGACACTAAAAATCAACAATTTTTTTGATCCAAGAGGTGATGAACATACACGCAGACATGTTGAACTATCTTTGGTTGTTGCTACAGGGCCCAAAGACACATTTAACTAAAACAACAACAAAATCTATTAGCAAAAAAAATTACACTTCCATGAGATGATAATGTGCTATCCAAATTAAAATAATTAATTCATGTGCTAAGAATATTAATTAGATTTTAAGTTAAATATGAAATACCAAAAAACATAATTGTATCCAAGCGGCCACTTGGTGGCCACTAAGTGACACAATTATACTAGAAAAAAAAAGGAAACAAAATAAAGCAAATATTAAACTACATGCACGAGGTGTTTAGTGGTCACCAAGCCACGTGCAAACAAAATTATGGAATGGAATATGGCAACCTAGAAACATGTTTTAGAAATCAACAATTTTCAAATGAGAAGATCTAGTTGAAAATGGCCAAGTCATATGGACAAATACATTAATTTGGACTAGAGTTAATTAACCTTGAAAAAACATTTAATGAAAACAAAGCATGCACCCATGTTAATTCAACATTTTAAACTATTCATGCATAATAATTTAACAACAAAGCAATAAATGTTTCACCTATTTTTATTCACAAATCTGGATTTAACTTTGTTATAAATAGTTTCATCACATTTCATAGAACAATGAGCATTCAATTTTTCATACTAGGGGTCACCAGGAGGCACATTTGTAATGCTACCAAAAGAATTCAATTATACAAATTTATAAACTTGCATTTTTGACAAATGTAATGATTCCAAGTATGGGAGAACAATGCCAAACAAATAATTACCATTAGTGGGAGATTCATAAAAAGTCTTGAAGAAAATGGCACTACAAGGAAGATTAAATATACTCTTGTGAAGCATGTTATCTATTAACAAAGTATTTTCAAAAGTCATACCAAAAAAAAGACGAAAGAAATCCCTTAGGTTTTTATGAAAAATAGCTTTGTCAAGCTTCTTTGGCAAGAAATGATCATTTCTGAAGTAGAAAGTCTAGTCTAGTATTCTAGAAATCGGAAGGAAAACGCGTATTTTTTTGATGATTATGTCCAAATGCTTCAAAATGTTCCTCTTCATTGTTGATGACAATATGTACATTGTGAATTTCTTTACACAAGCGAAAAGGAACTCTTTTAAGTTAAGCTTCAAAACAATAGGGCGGGATTTAGTTTGACCCTCACTAGTCGCCACAAGAACACCATTCAAATCAAAAGTCAAATGATATTCACTCACCTCCACCATAGGTTGAGTTTGCTCAAAATAACCAAAATTCATTCCAATTTGTTCATGTTGAGTATCTTCAACAAAACCAGAAGATGGTGTAAATTCTTATCTTCTGTTTTTAACAAAACCTAGAATTGTTACGAATTCTTGGTGTGTCACTTCCAACACCAGAAGTCATTACAATCTTTTGTGAAACAAAATATGTAGGTGGATTAATCTCAAGCAAATCGACCTCATCCAAGGCAACAATGCAAACAATTTTGGCTAATTGCATTTCATTTTCGATGCATAATGATCCATATACATAAGCCATAACCTATAATTTCAAAAAATCAAGCATATTGTAGAACAAATGATCCCAAGATTTCAAAAACACAATTGAAGAAAGCAAGATTCAACATGATCATATTCATTCATTCGAAACTAATAAGGGATTTTGAACTCATTGGCTAATTAGTAAAGAAATGACAAGAAAGTTACTTTTATATGAAATCCTCTCCTAAATACATTGCAAAATTCAATGTTTAACACAATTCCAAATAACAAATTGTAGGGCCACACAACCCCCATACAATATTTTCAACACATCATTAAAATCAATATTTTGAAGCATATTATCAAATTTAACTTCAACTCAATTATAAATAGTCATCTGACACCATGTTATAGGAAGAAAAATTATAGTGTTCACCATAAGAATCTAAAAGCCATCAAAATTTAGTATTTGCCCTAGTGATTTGCCATGTTGTACCAAAAGGTCTGTGCTGCACAAATGTAAACACAAAGTCACTTGTGGAATGAAAAGCCTCCAAATAGATAAGGACTTCACCCATTAGGTATTTCGGAAATATGTCTACCCTACCATTACATTTTTCAACTAGCATGACATTCTCTATTGGGCTTCTCATCATCTTTACATGATTGTGGTCTACAAGGATGGTGTTTCCAACATGCATACCTAGGACTTTATCAAATAAATCCATAAGGCACTTATGGAAAACCATCGTCTTGGGCTTGTAAAAAAGAAAGTGGTTATTCTTTTGATGTAGCTCATGACCAAAAATTTGCGAAGCATCAACATTAAACTCTATATATTCTCTCATTTCACTCAAGTAGAGTAGAATCTTGTAAGGCTTACATTTAGTCCAAATATACACTACAAACTGTTGAAGACATCTCTACATGGATTCTTACAAGTCTAGTCTAGGAATAACATAAAAAATTGCCAACAAATTTCTATACCACTCAGTAAGAGTTAAAGTGCAAGGTTTTAAAAAATTTCCTTGTCTTGCAAAAATTCCTCTCAAGCCAAACACAACATGAAGGGGACTCACCCCTAAAGGTTTTAGAAGATCATGACAATAATATTTTGGTTCAACATGTGTGAGCGCCACATCTTCATCACCAAGTTGACTGAAGCAGACATCAATTGATACCATTGCAACATTGCCTACAAATAACAAGGGTAGATCAAGTTGTAATTCCATGTACACTCCATGTAAAAAATTATAACTGAAAATATTCTAGAGAAAAAGAAAACTCACTGTCAAATATATTGTCACTTCCTTCACATTCCTAAGAAAAAAATTCAAAGGTTTGCCCAAAAGTAAGGTAAAAATTTGTAACCCACAAAGTAACACCATTAGTAAACACTAATCTCACTAATAATGGCATGGTAGTAGCCAAACGATAGCCTAAGGCACTCCATTAATTATCTTGTAACGATTACAAGGAGATTGTGGGTGAAAGGTGCCTTACTATCACCTAGCGACTACCATGCAATTGTGGGTGAAAAGCGCCTTACTATCACCTAGCAACCACCAAGCAATTGTGGGTGTAAGGCGCCTTACTATCACCTAGCAACTACCAAGCAATTATGGGTGTAAGGCACCTTACTATTGCCTGGTAGCCATTAGCCAATAGGATGTGAAAGGTGTTTCATTATCACCTAGCGGTCACTAAGCGATAAGATGTGAAAGGTGCCTTACTATCACTCATGGCCGCTAGGCAATAGTCTAGGACTACACATTATGTTTTTCATAAACTAATCGTCATATAAATGAACCAAACGCATAATGTTTTATAAATTTCCTAGGGGCTGTTAGATGTTGTTTAACACACAACCTAGCTATACCCCACAAAAATGCTTGTTAAAATTATCGTTGAAAATGAGTTTTTATATTAATAACAAACAAGCTTAAAATATAACATCAAGTCCCAAGGTATATATAATAGCACAACTAGAGGAAAATCTAGTCTACTACATGGATTTAATTGAAGAACCACACATCATTAAATATTGTTCACCTACGCATATAACTGTTACATCATTACAATAATGTACATTCACTAAAATGAACTAGAAGTCAAACAATTTATTTAATCGACCTCTTTTCTATTAGCCCCACAAAACTATATGGACTTAAAATATCTAGTGGAGGTTCAACACCTCACAATTCATCACCAACTTTTTGGCTTTCATTTGCATCAATTGTAGCTAGGGTTAGCCCCAATGAAAAAACTATAGATGTATTGACCATTGACATGTTTACATATGCAAACACATCATCCTCCTTTCGCGAATCCTCTTGATCATGGCTATTCGAATCTTCAAGCGCCTCCTAGGACGGCAAAAGCATGCTTAGGTGTCTCAAAAGTGGCATTTGAAAGCCCATAATCTAACATTAGTGATTCTTTTTACAGTTTTAATAATTATCAAACCATAAATCCTATAATGATCTGTTATGCTTTTAATCATAAATATAATAAGCCAACCTATGAATATCCCTAAACATGTGATTGATAAAAAAATCCATGCAAAAGATTAAACAATTTAATGTGAAATGGACTCCTAAGGATAAAATTTATAACAATCGTGTCATTTAAAATTTTTAAAAATTAGGAAAATATATATTAGGAAAATTTCAATGCACTTCACTAATTAATTTTTCATTTGATGAAGCTTTATTTTTTATTTTTCATTTTGACACTACTTTGATGTATTTTTTGAATCCACATTTTTTCATTTTCTTTATGTGATAAGCATAGTGTTGTCATTTCAAAAGTCTATTATGAATCCATAATCTTTTTGAAATTCATCCAATTTTTTAAAGATGATTCCCATTAAAATTTATGACAACATGAATAATTAAAAATTTGATAATGTTAAATTTGAATATGGCTTTAAATTTTACATTTGTATGCAATCTAGAATAATTACAAGTGTGAACATTCAAATAGTCCCCCTATTCATGCTTTCACCTGGCAAGCTTTCGGACTAGCTTTTCGTGTAAATGGAATTGCTTCTAGTGCTAGCAAAATTGGACTATCATCGTTTTTTAGATTTTTCTTGTGAGATCAACCTTTTTTCCTCATCAATTGGCTCTTATTCACTAGTTGGTTATAACTATTTAAAGCCCTTCTCTTGTTTTTACCTCTTATAACATAGCTAGGTTTTTTCTTATCCACCTTTGGTGGACTCAAGTGGTCAAGTGTTTAAGATTGATTCACGACTTTTTCTTCAATAGGTATGATGATAACATCTTCATTATCCTTAACATTATTTTGAGCAGCCTCTATGATCATTAGAGTCAATTTAGGCAGTTGAGTTCTAGTGTTCTAAATCACAACACCAGTTAGCATGCAAAGACACATTGAGGCCATCATCTCACAACGGTTTCCTTCGAGATCTTTCGAAATGATTTCAAGAACCTTACAATTAGTTTCTTGATAACCAAAAGGCAGGATTAGACAAAAACATCTATATTTAGTGATCTCTACTTAGAAAACATAAAATCATATAGTCAACATGCATGAATTGGATTTACCAAGCAAACATAGGTCATAACACCTCCACCGAAGATATTCAGACAAACCATGTCGCTCAAAATTATAAGCTTTAGAACTTGCAACACTGCTTTTGACGAAACTTCATGCTTATATAATTATCAATCTTCTGGAAACATAAAAATTAGGCATTCAATTAATGCCAACAATTTCTTGTTTGTGAGAATATTGATGCCCACATTTGTTCCAATTTTACAAAGGAACAAATATGTGTACATCAGCACATGATTGTTCAATAAAGTTGTCGATTGAAATGGAACCTCTCCTTCTCATGCCATGTACTGCCCAAATTCAAATTGAATTTTGGTGACAAAAATTGACTTGCTCACAATAGTAAATAGGTTCTTAAATGATTCCCAATCACATATGCAAGCAACTACCATAAAATTGGCCTTGGCATTGAGGATTCCAATAAGAAAAGACTCCCAATTAGGGCCCTTCCAAATAATGGGAACATCTTTAATATTGTGTGTTGTACAAACGACATCAATGGTCCATATCACATTGTTTTACAAGAACGATGCTAATGATTCCTTGTCCATAACATCTCATAGGCCTAACATGTTATTAATTTTATCATACTTATAATGACTATCCAATAGAATGGCCTCTGTTGCAACATCTTCTACACTCGCACTCTGGATCCATTTTTCCAAAGAACGTTTAAACCCCAAAGGTGGAGCCTCAATTTGAGGGGTTCAATTTCAATTTTTTTGAATAGATCTTGTCATTGAACTTCAAATCCAAAATAGAGAACAACATCTTATCGAAGTTGTGCTTCTCCTTCAACGTGTGCCATTTATCATTTGAAGAGGGCTTTTGATTATTCGCCGTTGGCTTTGGATGACCAAAATGAATCATTATTTCATTTCAGATAACAACCTTCCTCTTAAGAAGCCTTGTAAACCCGTACATGGACTTTAACTTTGTGAGGCGACTTTCTGTCCCTCTACTCCCGGTTATACAAGGTGACTATGCTTGAAAGCACAAATGCTACTGGTGAAGGAAAAATGCAAGTGTAATTCTAAATGTTAGATTGCGTTTGTAATTGAAATTAAGTAGCCTGCTTCTTATACATCATTTACGATTAGAACTGATAGATATATTTTTTCAAGCTCACACACTTCACATTTTAGGACTTTATGTCAAATTGTCATTCATTTAAACCAATGCTTAAGGACTCAACACCATGTCCAACGTAGCTGCAGACCACTAGTCACTTGAAATATTGTTTCTAACACATAGGTTATTCAAATCTGGCTTGCCATAGTTCATTGGAAAGCTAACAACATGGCGCACTTTGCTACTAAATTCTAAGCTCTACAGCTGAACCAACAAAAAGTTATGCTACAAAACTCGAAAGGGTTTTACAAAGGTGATAATTCAACTTGGCTGCAGATCATCAGTCACTTAAAACATCATTTCTAACACATACATTATTCAAATCCAGCTTGTCTTAGCTCATTAGAAAGCTAATTACAAGGCACACCAACCTACCAAATCTTAAGATCTGTAGCTAAACTTGTAAGGAGTCATACTACCAAACCTGAGAGGGTTTTATGAAGTCAGTCGATTCAACTTGATTACAGACCATCAGTCACTTAAAACATCATTCCTAACACATACATTGTTCAAATCTGGCTTGCCTTAGCTCGTTAAAAAGCTAATTACAAGGCGCAACTTTTTACCAAATGTCAAGTTTTGCAGCTGAACCAGCAAGAAGTTATGCTATGAAACCCGATAGGGTTTGTGAGATTTCTCTAAAGTTCCAAGCTTCCAACACTATCACTACCCACCTCTATTCCTTCAAAACTATTACAAAATTTTCATTCTACTTTCCTTCCTTCTCCCCTCTACTAAGATTAATCATTATTTTCCTCTTCAAGAAGCTTGTGGGAACAAGTATTCAAGATTGAATGAAAATTATCTCCAAGGCAAAGAGAGAACCCTCAATGATTCGAATCCACCTTTTAAAGAGAAGGAGAAAGGAGGTGAAGGTAGATTCAAAGTTTGGTGGCCAATGGAAAATTCCATGCTTGGTGGCCAATGGAATGTTCCATGCTTGGTGGCCAATGGAATGTTCCAAGCTTGGTGGCCAATGGAAGGTGAAGGAAAAAACACATTTTCACCTCTTCCATTTTCCCCCCAACAACCTTTACTTAAACCTTCAATTTTTTCCTTTGACCTTACGATTTTACTTTACCATGGTTCTAAACCGTTACTCACGCTTTCCTTTCCTTTTTCTCAATCTATAAATTACGATTGTGCACCTTAATGTAACGTCCTTCACACCTTCATTGTTGATTTGATTTTGATTGAAGATTTGACCTTTTTCCTCTCCTTGAAATTATGGCAGCACGCATGGTCACATCTTACAGGCCACAAATCGCACAAGCGAATGAAGAACCACCTCCGGAGTCATTTTTAGATCTTACCTTAACACAACATCATCGTGATGAAGAACCCGAACCTCGAGAGGTGCATGCTCGTCTGGAAGTTAAACCCCTTCGAGCCTGGTACTATCGTATTTCTCCAAATTCTCACACCCTAGTGATCTTGCTGCAAGTCAACCCCGCTTCTGGTGACGAACCTGAGACCGTTTATGAAGGTTGTTACGAAACTGAAGATACTTCTATCTTCACATGGTCTTTAATTTTCGGTGTTAGACACTATCGTTGGTTGCACGATCCGATTCATCGACTACCTCCTAATAACAAGGCAGACTACCTGGTTCGCACCATCCGACACATCCTAAATTTCCTGCAGTTGTGAACTATCACTATGGCATAGCCCAAGATTTTACATGTACTTGCAGTTCCTTGCTAAGCTTATCCCTATTATAAATAAATGTTTCAGTTATCATCAAATTCTTGTTGCCATTGGCACATTATCATATTATTTATTTAATCGTTGAATTGCCTCGAATTAACTTTATGTTCAACGGCTTGAAGATTTTTCTATTTCTATTAGACCTTTCATTAACACCCCTTCAACTGCTTCAAGAATTTCTAACATCCTTGCTATTCCCTAAATACCATAACAAGACTAATGTTGTGTTGAACACCGCGAATTTTGGTGTCTACTTCTACCCCCAACCCTCTAGAAATTTCTCACCCCTAATTACGCAATAGAGTTTTTAAAATTATGGTTATTAACCTTTGTTGAAAAAAAGAACTAATCCAACTCCTTATTCGCCAATAACACATTTCAGAAAAGAAAGCAACCCCCCTACGCACCAAGCGCATTCATCATTCCCTATGAAGTCGCTAAAAGCCCTTAATAACCTTACCCCACTCAAATAACCCTAATGCAACTCTTAAAAATTGAAACTACCGCACATGGTTGTGTTAGTATGGTTCACAAACTTGGGCTCCCTCCTTTGGTTGGATGCTCCTCCAGAGTTATCATTTTCGCAAGTAGCCCCCGTGCCAACTTCTCTAGCTGAATTTCCTTTATATTTGCTAAACAACCGAAGGTGGATTTGTAAATCAATTTTGGCAGATATGTTGGTACATCTCTAGATCCATCAAGGATGTTGCACCTATCCCATTCAAGGAAGATACTTTGCCACAACTAGAACACCACATTTATCAATAGCAAGATGTTCATGCATTCCTTTGTGGATTCCATGATTAGCATGGGTTTCAATGTCTTTTCGAATTTGTACACAACATGCAAAACAACAAGAAGGATTAATAATATAAGTAAAAACAAAGGAATACTACATAACATAATGTGATCTTTTGAATACTTTAATTTCGTCAAAGTGTCAAAGAAAAGCATCCAAATTTGGACATGGCCATTCATAAGCATCCCAAATCTGACATGCACATGCAAGGTTCTCCCTATAAGAAGGTTTCATTCCAAGGTCACAATCCTTGTTCAAAGTTTTCAAGAGGTTACAAATTTTCACAAATTTCGTGTCCCACATGACAATTATTTGGAATTTATAATTGTAAATCTCTTGAACATGGTCTTTTGTATTGGGATCCTCCACTAGTTCCTATTAATGCAGTCATATTTTATTATTACATTCCTTCCAATTGTGTCATTTGCATTGTAAACAAGCAAGTATGTCAAAGAGGAACAATAATGAAAAAACAATGCACCTTTTCTACAACAATTGTGTGTTGCCTTTTAATAATAAGAAATTGATGGTTCTATATATCCTCGAACTTTATGGGCATGGCCTAGGATATTTTGGGATACTTTTGGCAATATCATGGCCTAGGATATTTTTGGATACTTTTGGCAATATCATGGCCTAGGATATTTTTGGATACTTTTGACAATATCATGGCCTAGGATATTTTTGGATACTTTTGACAATATCATGGCCTAGGATA
>Ga0209611_10011946_pt1 | contig 12339 bp, 10 predicted proteins | sample S1TSphgellanicum_3_FD_187693 | JGI IMG/M metagenome (GOLD analysis project Ga0209611, IMG submission 187693) | Host-associated microbial communities from peat moss isolated from Minnesota, USA - S1T2_Fc - Sphagnum magellanicum MG (SPAdes) (version 2) | ecosystem: Host-associated > Plants > Peat...
ATGACTTGTGAACAACATGAGGTACCTCTGATATTGCAATGAAAATTTTCCTTGTTCAAATTGATACCTAAAGCAATGTAGTTGTTGTGGGCAGTTCAAAGTTTAGGGTTTAGAAAACTGTCAAACATGAAAACCTGAAACCCCCAAAACATGAACCCGAACTTTAAGCACATGCCAAATTTTGGCTTTCAGTGGTGAGCTTTGTTGCATCAGCACAATGGAGATCTGTACAACCACTTTTGATAATATGTTATTTTTATATTGTGCAGAACTTGCGTAGTGGAAAAAGGGTCAGCATCAGTACTCTTACAAAAGTTCGGCACAAGTTATGAGCTGCAGGAATGGATCGCTCAAATGAAGAACCATGCTGATAAACTAGGTACCTAGAAGAGACAATAATTATGCAGCCAGTAATCAAGGAATGAAAACTCAAGTTGAAGTTTTACATGATTTTCCTAATGTTTTTAGCTGCTCTCAGGTGGTCTGGAGTGATGAATTTCTTGGATGTTCAACACAACTAGTTGTCCACAAGCTAGTTGTCAAATTTTTAAACACGTGTCATATTTTTATTAGTTGCATTGTAGTTGTAACGAAAGTTACACATAAGGTGCAACTACATTTGGATTGGTATGTATGGATGAATAGGTATTTAACACCATATATACATGTTGCATACATAGTGTCGCATGCAATTGAATGTCATGTGCAACTTGTTTTAAACAATTACACAAATTTGTAATTACATGTGTTGCATGTAACTAAATTTTAGTTACAAACAACAGTTGCAAAACCCAAAATTTCAACTAGTGGGGTGAAATGATTAGTTGTAGAACATAAAACCCAAAAATGGGCTAAAACAAATAATGCCCCCCTACAAGGATCACCTTCACATGTTGCCATGGTAAATGGGATGATTATGACAACGCTTTCATGCTTATGATGATTATAAAATAGGGGAGATTCAAATGCATAAAATGCATGAACAAAGGGGATGAATTGTATGATTTCCCCACTTGCTGCACGAAGTTCTTGAAATATGACCTTTCTTCACATTGAATTGAAGGGATTTGTCATGTTTAACTAAAGAACAACCTAGTTGGGATGAAAGTCCAAGGTGCATTGGATGCCGTGGATTACTATTTCACAACCACCCTTAGTTGCAATTTTAAATTGGTGTGGGGAGAAATGTGTTGTAAAGGTTTTGTGAAATTGAAGGCATAAAACATGATTTTTTGAATCAATACAATGCTTCCCCCTACTGCAATGGGATGAATTCCACTTAAAGGTTTGGTCATGGCTAAGAGGGAGGTCATTTCAAAGACATGTGCAATTTGGGGTGGAATGTGACCCTATGTGATATGATAACAAAATTGGAACAATTCAAGGAATCCATTTGTTGAATTTTCTGGGTGAAAACAATTTTCGAACGTGTTCCAAAACCATCCCACCACTTGTTAATAAATGCAGCATGTGGTGGACCACCAACTTGAAGGAATTAGAAGAAAGTTCAAGGTCTTGGTCTACTTCATAGTTTTCGAAGAAAAGCGAGAAATAGCCATCTGATTCAGGTTGTAATGCAATGAGAGTTGAGGTGGTGTTGGAAAACATGGGTATAAGAAAAAATGGTGCCAAAACGCGAGTTGTTCAAGAATAATCCCCTGCACACCTAACAACTAAATTATGAAGCATACGTTCATGAGTTGGAGGATCATGTTGGGGAAGAGGGATTGAGTTCAAATTGGGCACCAAAACTTGGGCTCGTAAAAAAAAAATTTCTACAAGTTTTCCTAGTGTTTATTAGAAAGTGTTTGAGTTGAATCTGTGTTTTCATGTGCCTTGTCGCCTCGCCACGAAGGGAGCACAGTGAAACACCATTAGGGTAGCAAGAAGAGCAAGTGCCAAATTACCACATTGTACGAGTCCTGCAATAGCTTATCTAATGGAAAATGAAAATGCCACTTGTACATCATGCCAAAAAACGATGGGGATGTAATTATACAATTAAGGACAACAAAAGGCCTACATGAAAGGACCCATAAACATCTAATGATGAAACCCATGTCCAAGCTAATCACTATTACAAATCATGACTTTTTAAAAAGTCCAACTTAACCAAAATGTTTGTTTTGACTGGAAGTGATATCCATTTTGATTAATGGGTTGGGGCATGAAAGACATGTGTTACTTTTGACTAGTACATTTGATTAAAGCGACATTTTAAACTAGGTGTCAATTAGTCATTTAGTCAAAAGGCACAAACAAAAGAAAAAGGTTAGTCAAAATGACCATGCTTTATTCAAATTGAACATATTCATTTGACATTAATTTCCACTTTACAAGCTAGTATAAAGGATAACTCACTTTTGCTTGGCTTATTGCCTAAATGGGCCTTTGTGGGGTTTTTTTTACTTAGAGTATCCTTTACGGATTTCGATGTCATATTTTCTAGCTCTCTTCAAATAGCCTCGTAACAGACAGCTAGAAACAAAGGATTGTTCAATATTATGGTTAATTTGTAGTATTTGTCGCCTTTGCTTTTGCAGGTCCTTACTCATGCCGTTGTCGAAAGACGAACACAACTTGTCCAGTCTAGCTCGCGCATAAAGTGGCATATAGAATCGTTGAGAGCTCTTGCTGCCTCAGTAAAGGAAAAGTACAATCTTGGACTGGCCCCCTTTGCATGACTCAAATAAGTCTGTAATACTATGAGGCCTCTAAACTCCCTCAGGACACCATCATGAGGGTAGTTAGCCCCGACTTCCATAGGTCCGAAGCATAAGTCCGTCAAAATGGGAGTATAGTGATCGTTCATGTACTTTGTGAAGTGTATAATTAAACTTGAAGGTGTATTATATATGATTGATTGCTCTGTTTTAACTTGATCAACCTCTCAGGGTAAGATTAAAATTTTGTATAATTATAGCAATGAGGTTCTTTAACGCTATCAACTTGCACACCTTGGTATGCAGAGTGGCCATACTTTGTTTTGTGGGCTAGGTAGGATTGCGATATGATAATGATTTACGCTCGGCGACATGTTGTTGAATTGCAAAAATCAGCACCTTACGATGTTTATAAGCAATTGGTTTTTGATGTACCCATAGGTACCAGAGGAGATTGTTATGATCGTTATTGTATTCGTATAAAAAAGATGCGACAAAGTATTCAAATCATTATGCAATGTCTTAATCAAATCTGGCAATGACAAGAGCAGAGGTAAGAGCTGGCCTGCTAAAAGGCCAGCTCATCTTTATAATCAAATATTATGTAGGCCTAGGTCAAAACTACCTACATACTTAACATACATAATTAATTAACTTATTATAACTAGCTTATTAATTAGGTTTAAGTTACCTACCTAACATAATTTGTAGTCTATTAATAAAACTTAGGTATTTATTATTTACCTAACTTAATAATTTAAGCTGCTAGGTAGCCAAGCTAAGCTTAACAAGGTACATATAATTGCCTAAAGGCCTAGTTTTTGGCTAGTTAAATAAGTACAAACCCTTACATCCCCACCTCCCTAAATACCCTAACAACCTATTTTCATACCTAACTACATAACTTAACAACCTACCTATATACCTACCCACCTAAACCTATTTACTTAGCCTAGGTCTACTTATGTATTAACTTATACCTACCTACCTCCCTAACTACCTACTAGTTTACTAAGTAGCTAAAATTATATTTAGGTTTACTATGTAACTACTAGTTATTACCTAGGTAACTAAGTAGGCCTATTAATTAGGTAGCATATATTACCTAACTACTACATATTAATTTGTACTACTTAATATTTCTTATTTCTTATTCAATACTACTTATTAACTTTACATGTACACACAACTATAAATCTTGAAGGGAAAATATAAGTTGAATTTGTGAACATAATTCAATTTCAAGCATTTTTTTTTCACAAATCATTTAAATTTTTATACATTATTGTGCATATCAATGAATAGATCTTTGAAAGTTTTTGAGTAAAACATGAAGAAAAAAATGCATTTCAAAGTTTGAATGTTGTAATTTTTTTGAAATGGAACATGTTAACAACAAAGTTTCACAAATTTTATCACAACATAAAGGTGTGGTGAGTTGGTTAAAAAGTTGGTAAGTCCATGTGGCCATAGGGGTCAAGGGTTCAACTTGCATTCTTTACATGCCTACAACCTTAGGCCATGGAATTTACAATTACCCACCATGACCTAGGTGGGTAGCTAGCATCTACCTATGAAATTGTTTTATGACACCTACGTAAATTTAATTAAAAAATTTAGGTACACATTTTTTAAATTAAAAATTTGATCCAAAAAAATTCCTACCCAAAATTTTTGTTGGCTGATTTCACTAGTGAAATAGCCCACCACTTAACTAGTAAAAAGGACCACTAGTCAAATTAGTGATGTCAAAATGACTTGACCAAAATGACTAAGGGGGTTTTTTGATTAGTGTTTGATAGGGTATTTTTTAGTTAAAATTTCTAATTAAAAAAGTCATGATTTGTAGTAGTGGATGTAGGTTGGGTGGGAGCAAGGGAGGGTATTGAGCCATGATGATCACAAAGGTTTGGATTGGATGAATTAGATGTTTGATGAGAACGTTAATGATGAGTTAACCCTCGACTAGTAAATTAGCGCGCATATGCGAGGCACAATATTTTAGGTGGAGGTTGAAAGTGTTTTGAAGAAATGGGGGTAGGTTGGGGGTATGATTATGGCCAATTATAGGGACCATTAGAATGAAAGGGGAAATGTCCTAGTTGTGGGGTTTGGGAAAATGTAAGGTTGGGACCCCACATTCAAACAAAGGGTTGGGGTAGGTAAGGGGAACTAATAGGTGGTGTGTGATTTGTTAAAATCGAAGGGGTAAATAATGGGTGGTTTGCAGTTTGTATGGGCAATGGGGTGGAATATAGGTTTGTGATGACCATGATGAAGTAAATGGGCGATGGGAATTACGAGGTTCAATGAAACGTGATGAATTGGGGGACATGGCATGTTTGGTGCCCATGAGATAGAAGGTTTACTATGAACATGGGCCCCACTTTTTAAAGACTATTTATGTTACAAAGCAATCCTAAATCTACAAAGCTAATCACACAATATTAAATGAAAGGAGAAGATAAAGATAAGAAACTTTACAAGGAGTCTTTTGTTAGGGCATTGTGTTAAAGCCAAACCCTAATTTCGTTATAAGCATGGGTGTCACGATTATTACTCTAATATATTCAACAAGATTGAAACATTTTAATACCAAAATAATATAAGTTTCACTTTTTGTTCTTAGTTTTGCAAGGTCCATAATAAGGAATGCCACACAAAATTTTCTTAATTTTGTGGTGGAAAGCTAGTTATGTCTTCACCCACTTGGAGAATGCATTACAACACTTGGGGATGGCTGGTTCATTGGGTACCTTGACAAGGTTTGTATTTTATATTACATTGGCCTATACTTGTTTTAGAAGGACCTTCTTATACCAATTGTTACTACTTTTAATTGCTATTCATTGTTGCCTTCGTCCCACAGCCTACCGATGATGAAAATTAAATAAAAAAAGGAAAAAAAACATGTTTTAATAAAAAAAGGTCCCTTAAATATGCCATTGAGTGGACTAGTTACATGGACATAATGGTTTTGTAAGCAAGATAGTCCACTTTTGTGGCCTTATTATTATTATTATTATTTTTTTTGGATGTCTGTCTTGAAACCTTAAACCTTGTTTCTTTCTTTTTTTCGACACAAATAGGGTTGCACCTTTTCTTCAAACTAAGATGGGGTTAATGATGGGGATAAATCAATCAATTTAAGCTAATCAAACAAATTTAAAAAAAATTGCAAAATTTTTTTGTTAGTGTTTTGAAACCCGTGGAGATTGTGGAAAAATAGAAGTTAGCATGTAGTGCATAGCCCAAGCAATCATCAGGATTTTACGTTCTCTCTCCTTTGCTCTTCTTTTCTTTTTGTCTGTTCGTGGCAAGTCTCGGAAGAGTTTGGCTTTGTTCACTCTCTTTCATCCATTCATTAGTTTATTTACGACTTGAAGTTTTTTTGTTTTGTTTTGTACTGATGAAATCCACTGAACCAAGATGCTTCAAATCATGTTCTTGGTCTCTTTGGAAAGCTTTTGAGGAGGAGGGGTGCATCAACTTGGATTCATGGCGTTTGGATTTGCGATGTAGAAGTTTTTGAATACTGAATGATTTTTTCATTGAAAATTAAATTGAATTGTAATAAAAAATTTCTCAAGAATTGGAATGTCTTTGGTGTTGTTGGAAGGATCTTGATGAATAGGATTTCATGGAATTTATTTCGATTCAGAATGTGGGCAATATTGATTTTTAATTGATTTTTGATGCTGAAAATTCAAATAAATTCCCAAAAACCAAGTTTTGGAAGGAAAAACCAGTTGAAGATATGGTGACACTTGGGCCAATGGCATAGAGCACACTAGTCTATCTATAAAGGAAGGTAGTTTGTTTTGTAACGATGAGATCCATCGAACCAGGATGCTTTAGATCATGTTCTTGGTGTCGTTGGAAAGCTCTGGATGAGGAGGGGTGCGTGGGCTTGGTTCCATGACTTTGGACATGCGGTGCAAAAGTTCTTGTATATTGAATGATTTTTTCACTGAAAATTAAATTAAATCGTAGCTTAAAAATTGGGAGGAATTGGAATGTGCCTTTGGTGTTGTTGGAAAGATCTTGATTAGCAGGATTCCAGGGAATTTATTTGGTAAGGTTTGGATTCAAAATCTGGGAGATATTGATTTAAAAGTGATTTCTGTCACTCAAAATTCAAATAAATTCCAAGAAACCAGGATTTGGAAGGAAAAATCAGTTGAAGACATGACAACACTTGGGCCAATAGCTTAGGCACACTAAGGTAAAATTGTTCATCACTGAACACTTCTTTAAATCTTTATCATCTTTGCTTCAATGCGAGTGATTTAAAATGTTATGAGAGCACTACCTCAAGTTCTAGAAATCATCTTTGAAATACAAAAGAAAAGCAATAATGAAAAAATAACCAGAAGAAAAATAAGCTTACTAACTCACAAAATGCATTTTTTTTCCCCTTTTTTTTTCTCTTTGGACCCCTCCTACTTTCAAAGCTTCTAACTTTCTCATTTCTTATTCATTTTGAACAATTTAAAGTGCTATAGGAGCATCACCTTCAGTTTTACAAATCATCTTTGAACTTTAATAGCAACATACAAGAGATTTTTGGGGTGTTCAATTTTTTAATGTTCAATGGTTTGTTTTTTTGAGTCTTGACCCCTTCTACTTTGGGAGGTCGTAACTTTCTCAATTCCAATCTGTTTTGGACAATTTTTAGTGTGCCAGATGCACCAGGACAAAGGGTTCAAGTTTTTTTTGGACACCAAAAACAAAAAAGCCATCCCCTTGGATCCAGCCTACCCTGAGCTCTTAAGTGTTCAGTCACTGGCCGTTCTACCCTAATAATAATAATTTCAAGTTTTTATAAAAAAAAATACATATATTTGAAAATTGTAGTTATTCATTTTGTCAATGTGAAAGCTGACCCTAGGTTTCGATATATGTGTTTTTGATTTTGTTGTATAGTAGAGATATCCATAAAGTCACCCTGTCTTCACCCTTCCTTTGGGCCTCCTTTCACCCCCTAACCTTTTTTAAGTGGTATCCGTAAAGTAACGAAATTTTATTAAATCTCAGTATAAAATGCTGAAACTCAGTACGAAATGCTGAATCTCAGCATTGAATGGACGAGGTACGAGATGCTGAATCTCAGCATTGAATGCACAAGATTCGAGAGGTATTATTGTAGCTGTACAGATGGGAGCAGTTAAAATCTATGTAGAATCAGTTGAGGTGCTCAAAATTGATGGTTTCCTGAGTTTCACCCGCCCTTGAATGCTAGGTAATGTACTTCATGGCAGGTTTTTTTGAATCTCACCCTGTGTATGACCAAACTCAGGGTACTGGTGCTGTCTTTTCCTCACCTTAGGGCAATATACTTCATTCTTTTCTGTTGATCCTTTCTCTCTCTCTCACACTCTCTCTCTCTCTCTCTGCTTTCAAGTTGTTTGCTTTTTTTCATTTCTTTGGATGTAGGCTTTCAGAATTACATCCAAACAACTCCTTAGACGGTACTGAAATCTAAACTTAGTTGCAAGAGCTTTGCCAAAATAACATTTTTGAATTTTTTTTTATTTTGAGATTTTGCTTTCGTATTCTTTTCTTTTGAATGCATGCAATTTTAGGAATCTTCTTTTTCATATTGTTTAATTGTGTTTCAAATCCTTGTTTCAAATGCTCATAAACCGGACTGAAGATTTCAAAAACTATCCATGATGCTTGCTTGGAAGATGAAGTGGGTCATAAGGATCTGCTGTGTAGTTCAGAGACCATCAAACAGAACTGTACAAAATTCAATTTCTTATCCTCCAGTTTTGCTCCTCACATTCTCTACCATATGACAACTACCCAACAGAAGGAAAAGGAGGAGAATGAGGAGGAGGAGGAGGAGGAGGAGGAGGGGGCCGTGGTCTCTTGAGACCCAAAGGTGGTTGATCACTATCTACTCTTTACACTTCACCTTTGACTGTCATTTCCATCTCAGAGGGTTCGGGCAAATTTTTTAAGAGATACTAAAAACCCATTCTGAAGAAATTTTGAATGATTTTGCATCACTCTTCTGAAGGAGAGCAGCTGGACATCCAGGGAGAAGAAAATCAATAAGTGGGGAAGCAGAGAAGTAGGCTTGGATTGAAGCAGGAGTGGACTGGAGATGGTGATGGTAACAATGAAGATGGTGCCGCATGGTCTGCTGGCCTGCCTCTCTGTTTTCTCCATTTTCATCTGCATCTTGCCTCACTTCTGTCTGTGTGCACCGTCTCTGTTGCTTTTTTACTGTGAAACAAGCATGACCCAAGAAGTAAAAACAGCTTCACTCAAGACATCTATTTCAGGAATTCTAGGAAGAGTTTTTCTCTGTCGTGTAATTCTTTCTCAGCCATGGTGTGAGCTGAAAACTCGACAAGTAGAATTGAAGTTCCATGAGCTGGAGGGCAGAGGCTGGAGCAATGGCAATGAAGCAGGCATGGAGGAAGACGGTGGGGGAGACCAAGACTCAAATTCGAGTCTGAACTCAAATTCAGTATATTACTTGGTCTCCATATCAACTCCTGTTCTGTGCATCTTTCATCACTGTAATGAATTGTGAAGAGCTTTTGCTGAGGGTTGGTATTTTTCTGTGAACCTATGAGGACATGGCCATGGTCCAGAAAACCATCCAAGCCGGACTTCACCATTGACCCTGAGGGAGCTGCAATTTCTGTGCCAAAAACTAAGGCCCTAGACCATGCTATCCTTGTTTTTATCAGCCTTTCAGGCTCAATGCAGTGGGGTGGGGATACATATACACCTAAATCTTGGTGCTTACAGGAGTCTTCAAACAATGGAACTATTTGAAATCTAAGAATGGTGGAGGGTAGCACATCTAATGAGTTTGGTGGTGAATGCACTGCAATCACAGATGCCACTTTTTGTTCATGAGATAGATGTTTGCATTGGCAGAAGGCCATCTTCTCACGTGGAATATTCATTGAACTTCTTGTGATCTCAGAGGAGCTTCACAAATGATATGAAGTTTAAAGAATTGAAGGAACTGTCGTCCAAATGACCAAATTTCTGCAACAGATTTGTAGGTGGCAGGGATCAGTGGTGGGTACTCCAGATAGAAATGCAGCTACTCTAAAGAATTATTTTTTGGGAAATTGCTTTCTTTGGAAAATGAATCAATATGGTAGTTAGTAGTTACTTCTCATTAACCCTGTCTGTATATGCATTAAGGTCTCTTTATAGGTACACACAATGTGTTGTGATCACAACAACCTAATATAAAGTCATTACATAAGGCGTTGTTTCTTTCTGGGTGACCATGTGCTTTCCATTGAAGGGTCGTAACTGTGTTGAAAATATGCAATTAATCAATGTTAAGCATGTTGGAACATGTCCACATGAAAAAAAAAAAGGTGGACGGGATTTTTGTGACGAGTCGCAGCTTGAACTCACAGGTTTCATAGCTCCTACCAATCACCGTTTGATCAGTAGTCTAGCTGCGAGGTGATTGTGAAATTGTGAGCAGATGTGTAGCTTAAGAAAATAATGAAAAGTTGTGATCATAACATAGTGACCTAATGAGAAGATGTCCTTACTCTACTCATATACAGAGGGTGTTGAAAAGGCTTGTGTGTAGGTGTGAAAACAAAATGTTTTGGCCAATGAAATTGCTGGATTTGGTGGTTTGAATCATTATTTTCAGTTAATCTCCATGAAATACCGGTTAAACGTGTCATAGGGTTTGTTAGGCTTGTGAGAATTACAGAGGAGCATTTGAAATGAATAAAAAAAGTCCATATTTTTTATGTTTAAAAAAAAAAAGTTTATGTGTAAGCCTGAAGATTTTTTTCAAGCAAATGGGATTGTTTGGATTTGATGGTTTGAATTTGTGTTCTTCAATACCTCTCTACTTACTCCTCTATTTACAGTTAAATGTGTACCTGGTAGCGATTTGTATTATTACATTACTGTATGATCGCAATCCAGAATATGACTCTGACACTCAGAAAACACCAAGCAACAAGTGGTACGACGTAAAAGAACCAACAGTCACTCACATATGACCAGGATGCACATTGATGCAAGGCCTTTTGTCATCAAGATCAACGTCTATGGTTCAGAGAGCTGCCCACCAAGTACATAGAAACACTAATAAGTGCGTGGAGAGAAGCGTCAGTAAGCTTCAATGCAAGTGGAGGACTGCAGAAAAATATAACAAAAGATATCATACTGTAGTGCAGGACAACTCATGCAGGCAAACTGCTTCTTGACACACCCAACTGCATGTTTCCAACTACAGAAGCTATTTTCCTTCTTTTCATGTCTTTCCACAATGACCAATTTTCACTTCCCTGTGTTGACAGGCATATTTTATGCTTTACTAACAAAGTGCAGCAATTCATTGCACTCACTGAGGTCATGCCATCTGACCACGAGCCCTTAACAACCTCCATACTCTCTTCTTTCAAACTTGTCCTCTGGATAATAGTGCCCATTCAGTCACCAGTGCACTTTTGTTTGCATTTTGATGATGAAGATGGGTGTCTCCGCAAGCACAATTTTGAGCCCCTTGTTTCCAAAGTTTGTAGTCGAACAAATCTATGTACCATGATGGGCTGGGTATCATAATATTGTAGTACCTTATCAGGCTCGACACTTAGATGCTCAATAAATAAATAAATAAATATTCAAAATACGCTTTTGACAGTGAATTTTTTTATAATGAAATCTCAACAATAAATATTGTCGACATGTTGTCAATTATTTTAAGATAGCCCTTTTGCAATTGATGGACTCGAAGTTAGAAGCTCCTTGGTTTCCACCAATTTTTGTATTTTGCTCTCCCTCATAATTTTCTTAAATTTCAACATTTCAAGCAAATAATTTCTAAGAAAATCATCATTTCCAAAAAAAAAAAAAAAATTATTGCTGAACCTGAAAATGTGCTATGAAATTTGGATACCTTGTTTTTTTGCAGGTGTTGGTTTTCTTCAAAAACTTTTCAAATTTCTGATTGTGGGTTATTAAAGATTTTCTAAAATAAAACTACCTAATAGGTACCCACTTGGTTGGATATAGATGTGCTTGCCCACATCTTTTCTCCCCCCCTCCAAAAAAAAGGGACTCCAAATTGCAATATAACCAATGTTTAGGGGTTTGCGCACATCAAGGTACACCCAAATTGTAATAAGGACAATTTAGGGTTTGTAAGGTCATGGTACTTGAAAGGTAGTCTGTCCACAAAATGTAACTAATTGATGCCATATCATATATATAGAGGACAAATTTAGAGTTTGCAAGGACAAGAAGAGACTTGAAAACATAGTCCATGTACGAAATGCAGTGAGTTGATGCCTATTGCATATAGGACAAAATTAGTTTTTTGAAAGTGTAGGGACTTGAAACATCGCTCATTTTATATGTAATATTTTATGACCTTTGCATATAGGACATTTATTTTGAGGTATAGTGTGTTGTTCAAAGATTTTAGATGTAGAAGTAGCTTCACAAACTTTCTTGCTGATCTAACGGAAAGGATCGTTTGGTTATGCAATAATTTCATCTTTGCAAGTTTTGTTCGAAGGACAATTGGTTATGGAGTTAAATGTACGTAGCAAAGTAGTTACATGCAATTAATTTTACTATTGAGATTAGTTAGACATGTTAGTGGATATTTTATGTCATTTTATTTTATTAAATTAGTACCAAACATTGGACAAAATAAAGTTGT
>Ga0209611_10011947_pt1 | contig 12338 bp, 8 predicted proteins | sample S1TSphgellanicum_3_FD_187693 | JGI IMG/M metagenome (GOLD analysis project Ga0209611, IMG submission 187693) | Host-associated microbial communities from peat moss isolated from Minnesota, USA - S1T2_Fc - Sphagnum magellanicum MG (SPAdes) (version 2) | ecosystem: Host-associated > Plants > Peat...
GCGAGTTCCAGTTCGTCACGACAGAACCAGCGTCTGAAATAGCCGCGTGAGTAAACCGGAAGGAACACCCGCGTTCCGTGGATCGACCGAACGATCCTTTCGTACCAGTCCATCCCCGTCTTGATGCTGTCGCGATCGAAGAAGACGCGTAACGGTTCCCCGTTCGGACCGATCGTGCGCGTCAGCGGTTCGTAGACGTGCTCTTTCACCCACGCGGCGTTTTCCGGATCGCGTGCGTAACTGATGAAGACGTCGAACCGATCGTCCGGAGAATCTTGGGACCTACCCCAAAGGTCCCGAAGAAAGCGTTCGTGTTTCACGCCGTCGGAGCTCGCACGCGCGGCGACGCCGGATGCGGTAACGGTGCCGATCAGCGCCAAACTCAGTTGCGAGAAGGCGTAGTTGCCGGCGATCGAAATCGATTCGAAGATCGTGATCCCCAGAAACGCGGCGACGCACGCCGCACCGAACGCGATCGCATAGCCGAACGGTCGCGTCCGAACGAAGCGGAAGACGTACACGTACGCGAGGGCCGCGAGCGCCGACGCCGCAACGGTAAGCACGAGCATCAACAGATTGTCCGGCTGCGAGGTCAGGCGTTGCACGAGACGCGGATCGGCGAACCAATCGCTGATCGCCCAGACCGCGACCTCGAAACCGTTACGGCCTCCGGGCAATTGCACGTCGGTCGCGCCGTTGCCGACCACAAGCGTCTTGCCGTACAAGCGCCCCGGCGTCGTCGACGAACCGAGGGTGTCGTCGTCGAACGTCGCGATCGCGCTCGAGAGCGTCCAATAATCTTGTTGGAACACGTCGTGCGGCCCGACCGGAATCATCGTCGTTCCCGCATCGCTCGGGCCCGCGTTCTCTTCGCCGGCGTCGAGGGCCAGCGGCATGGCGGTGACGTTCTTGCCATCCACGTTCTCCACGTGCTTGTACCAGGCGAAGCCGGTGGGGACGAACGGCACGACGTTGATCTCCGTATGTCCGACGCCGGTCATGACGGCGTAGAGGGAAGCGACGGTCGGCACGCCCGGAGCCGCGACCGCGTAGACGCCGACCCCGGCTTCGCGGAGCGCGACGATATCGTCGCGTAGTCGCGCCACGAGATGCGGGTCGCCGGAATCCGTCGCGAAGACGATGTCCATCAAGATCGACTGCGGCAGCGAGAGACGGCGCCGGGTGCACGTCGGAGCCTGCGCCCCGGCCGCGCGTTCCGGTTTGCAGATCGCTTCGAGAAGCGCGGCGAGCGGGGGGCGCAGACCGTTCTTGGGCGCGCCGAGATCGATCGGAACGACGCGCGGATCGATCGTCTCGTGCTTCGCATATCCGAGCACGTCCGTCAGCAGCCACGCGTCGCTATAGTGATAGAACGGCGTGAAGAGTCCGATCAACGCAACGATGACGAACCAGATGGCGGCGTACTGCGGCTTCAGCAGGTTCGAGATGGCGTCACCAGCTCATACGTGCAGCATTTCGACCGGCAGTTCGCGCTGCATCACGAGCCAATTGGCACTCTCCGCGAGGGCCTCCTTGCCGACTTCGAACACCACGTCGCGCGTGATCAACAGGCGCTCTTCGAGCGGCCGCCCGTCTGAATCTTCGACGATCTCTTGCGCGCGATCGTAGATCGCGAAGGCGGAATCGTAGCGCCGCGATTGAGCGTGAAACGCGCGACGGTTCGAATACTCGTGCGAGACCGCGGCGACGATCGTTGCGATCACGATGCCGCGGATGCACGTGGGGCCGCCGCTCAGGAGCGACGCGAATCCGTCCGGATGCCAGTGCGCCGCATTCGCGAACGAGATGGCGATGAACGTGGCCGTGAAGACCGCGCCAACCGCAATCGCGCACGAGGTAATGATCTCGAGCCGCCGGCATCGCGTGCGGTCGCGCGCGGCGGCTTTCGTGAAAAACGCTCGCTGCGAACTGATGAAATCGCGTGCGATCACGACGCCCCGTTCCGGATCGGTCCGGCTCGGTTCGTGAAAGATCTCGTTCGTGCGAGCCGCATCGCGGATCCATTCGAGTTCGCTTCGCTGGATCCGAAGATAGTAGTTTGCGACGCGCTTTTCCAAGCCGATCGATTCCCAGACGTGCTGCACGAGCAGCGCCATTTCGAGCGCGCGATATTCGATCGAGCGGTCCTTCCACTCGCGCGCGTCGGATATCCGATAGACGGCGTACGCGACGATTGCGAGGAACGTGTAGGTGAGGGCCAGGGGAAGCTCCGCAAGTTCGGTATGCGCGAGCGCGAGCGCGATCGCGGCGACGGGGGTCAAGATCGAAATGAAGTTGAGGGCCCAGAGGTAGGAGCGCTGGTACCGCGTCGCGAGCTGCTCCGCGACGTGCTGTAGCCGGCCGCGATCGGCCGGGGCGAGGTGTGCCGCGTCCTCGTTGAAACGTTCGATGCGCGCGTAGAGCGGCGAAAAGGGATCGCGGTCGACATCGACGTCGCCGAGGCGGGTCTTCACCACGAGCGTGCCCACGGGTACGTCGAGCGCGAGGCGATCGTCGCCGCTACGCGCCGTCAACACGTGATAGACCGCGCCCGTTTGGGGCGCGTCGAGAAGCGATTGTTCGTCTCCGTACGGCGCGGGGCCGCCGTACAAGCGATAGTCGACGATGTTGGCCGTGCCCCCGAGCGCGCCCGAGATCGATCCGTCCCAGAGCGCGATGAGAACGTGGGCGTTGTACGCGACGTATCTGCCGACGAGGGCGTACTGACGCGCCCGCCGGGCGCGCTCCGCGACGTTCTGCGCGTCGTTGTCGCCGTCGAATCCCACGGCGTAGTGGGCTTTTGCGACCGCCAGGAGTTCGTCGAATTCGGCGGACTCCGCCGCATCGAAATCTTTACGATACTCGGCTTCGTCGAACGGCATCGGAACGTAGATCGGTATGCCCGCGGCGATCGCCGCGCGTGCCACGATCCGGTCCGCGCCGGCCGCGAGCGGGGTGAGAAGGCGAAGCGGCGTCGCCGGATACCGCTGATGGAAGCCATCGAAGATCGCGCGCACGGCGCTCGTGAGCGCCGGCTCGTCGGCCGGCGGGATATCGCGATGTCCGGTAACCCCGAAGACGATCGGTAGCCCGTCCAACTCGTTCATGGCAACGCTCGCATTCGCTGGCTTCGCGGCGTTACCCGGCTGCGGGGGGCTCCGTCTCGGCGCCGCCGAAAAATCGAGCTGGGATTGGGGTAGTTCACATGATGGCAGCGAAACCGTTCGTGTTCGTCGCGATGCCCTTTGGCAAGAAGCGCGACCCGCAAACGGCGACGGATATCGATTTCGACGCGATCTTCGAAGCCGGCGTCAAACCTGCCGTCAAGCGTTTCGACGTGGATTGTCTTCGCGCGGACGAAGAGCGCGCGGGCGGCGTGATCCACCTCGCGATGTTCGAACGCTTGCTGCTCGCCGAGATCGCGATCGTCGACGTGACGAATCAAAACGCGAACGTGTTTTACGAACTCGGCGTGCGACACGCGGCGCGGCCCCGTTCCACGATCATCATCCGCGCGAACGGCACGGCATTGCCCTTCGATATCAACATGTTGCGCGCGCTCAGCTATCGTCTCGAGGGCGGGGTTCTCTCGCCCGATGCGGCGCTGGAGCTGCAGAATGCGATCGCCTTCAAGCTCGAGCACGCGCTTTCGGAACTCGAGGTTCACGACAGTCCGCTGTTCCAGCTGATCCCGGCGTTCCCCGGAATCACGCTGAGCCACGAGGTCACCGAGAATTTTCGCGACCGCGCACGGTATATCGACGGCACGCGCGATCGGTTGGCCGCGGCGACGCGGCTCGAAACGGGCGAGGCCGCGTACGAAGCGATCCGGGCCATCGAAGTCGAGATCGGCCCGGTCACCGAGGCGAATGCGGAGATTCTGACCGACGTCGTGCTGAGCTACCGCGACATCAAAGCCTGGAACGCCATGATCGAATCGATCGATCGTTTTCCGCCCGCTATCTTGCGCCGAACGCTCACGCTGCGCGAACAGTACGCGCTCGCGCTCAATCGCCGTAACGAGCCCGGCGATCGTCGCCGGGCGCTCGAAATTTTGGAAGACGTGATCGAGGCCAAGGGGGACAATCCGGAGACGTGCGCGCTCGCTGGCCGGATTTATAAGGACCTTTACCATGAGGCGAGGGAACGCAAGGATCGCGTCCGTGCCGCCGGACACTTGGATTGCGCGATCGATTGGTATCGTCGCGGCTTTCAAGCCGATCCGCGCGACTACTATCCCGGTATCAACCTCGCGTCGTTGCTCGCGATCGCGGACACCGAAGAGTCGCACGACGAACTCCGGCGCGTCGCGCCGGCCGTCGCCTTCGCCGTGGCACGGCTCGGCGGTTTGAAGTCGAACGATTATTGGCTCGTCGCGACGGTCTTCGAAGCCGCGGTCCTCTCGGGCGACTGGAAGATCGCGGAGCGCGCGCTCGGGCGGATGGTGTCCGTGGAGCCGAAGCGCTGGATGCTCGAAACCACGACCAACAATCTGCGCTTGCTGCGCGCGTCGTCCGCGCTCGATACGGCGCGCATCGATGCCCTGCTCGAAGATCTCGAAGCGGCCACGCTTCCGGTCGCGCCCGTCGGAGCGCCGTAGACGCCGCTCAGGGCGCCGCGCCGTTACGTTCGGCGGCCTCGAACTTATCGAGCGCCTCTTGCTGCGCCTCGACTTTCGCCGGATCGAGCGTGAAGCCGAACGCGGTGCAGAGCCGGTCGCGCGGCGTCGTGTCGGTTCCCGGCGCGAGGTCGGCATGCGACGTGCAGAGATCGCGCATCGCACGGATGAGATCCACGCCGACTTCCTGCGATCCGTATCGTAATTTGAGCGGCGTGCTGTAACCCGGGATGTCGCGCGTGCTGGCTTGACTGACGAGCGATGCCACGATGGCCGCGGACGTTACGTCGCTCGTCGTCGTCCCGGACTTCGTGGTCGTTGTGGGAGACTTCGGCAACAGGAGCGATGCGACGCCCGCAAACGAGATCAGCGGGATGCTGACTTGGGTGCGGCGCACGACCCACGGCGTTCCGTGCGCGCCCGGAAGCTCGCCGATGACGCCGACGACCGTCGGCGTGGCGCTCGTCTTGTCGTCGGAACGATCGCACGCGATCAACTCCGCGGTCACCACGAACGTCTGCGTTTCCGACTGATAGAGCAGGTAAAAGTGGCTGGCCGCGCCCGTATAAAAGGTAACGACGACGCCGCCGAGTGCGAGCGGGTCGGCAAGGCACTGCCGGACGAGATCGTCTCGCTTCCAGTCCGGCTGCGGCAAGATCCACGGACCCGCTCCGAGCAACGGCTTTACGGCTTTTCGGATTTCGGTGGTCGTACCGATCGTCATCATCGATCCGGAAACGGGATCCGCGCTATCCGTCAAAACGAAGAAGGTCGGCTGCAGCGATCTGAGCGGCGGCGCGGGCGGCGCGGTGTCTTTAGGAGACGCGGGTACTGCATCTTTGGGCGGGTCGGCCAGGGCAGGCGAGAGCGAGGCCGCACAAAAGGCGGCCAGACTCAAGGCAAGTAGCGACCGACGGATCAGATGCACCACGAGTCGAGCTCCTAGGAGTCCGAGAGTTTAGGCGGCGCGAGTTGCGGCCCTGCCTTGCGTCGAAGTAGCGTGCAATGGGCAACTACGTGGAGCGCCTCGATCGGCCGGGACCGAAACGTTTACTCGCGCTCGATGGCGGCGGCATTCGCGGCGTCATCGCCCTCGAGGTGCTTCGAAAACTCGAGGATTCGCTCCGCGCGGCTCTGGGTGCGGGCTCCGATTTCGTCCTCGCCGACTATTTCGACTACATCGGGGGCACGAGCACGGGCGCGATCATCGCGACCGCACTCGCGCTCGGCACGCCGGTCTCCGAGCTCCAGCGCCAATACATGGAAGGCACCAAGACGATGTTTCGCATGGCCGCCTTCTACAAACAGGCGCTCGCGAAACACACGGACACCGAGATCGGAAAGATGCTACGCTCGTTTTTCGGCGAGCACACGACGTTCGGCGACGAACGACTGCAGACGCTCTTGCTGCTCGTGATGCGGAATGCGACGACCGATTCGCCGTGGCCGCTCTCGAACAATCCGCGGGCGAAGTACTGCGATCGCAGCCGCGACGACTGCAATCTCGATCTTCCGCTCTGGCGGCTCGTGCGCGCGAGCACGGCCGCGCCGACGTATTTTCCGCCGGAGGTGGTGCGGATCGGCAAGAGCGACTACGTGTTCGTCGACGGCGCCGTGACGATGTACAACAATCCCGCGTTTCTGCTTTTCTTGATGGCGACGCTGCCCGAGTATCGCCTCGAGTGGCCCACCGGCGAAGACCGGATGCTCTTGGTTTCCGTGGGAACGGGAACGGCAGCGCAATCGAACGGCACGCTGAAACCATCGCAGATGACCTTGCTCTACAACGCCTCGCAACTTCCCGCCGCCCTCATCTACGCTGCGTCGAACGAGCAGGACATGCTCTGCCGCGTCGCCGGACGCTGCCGCTTCGGCAACGCGCTCGATCGCGAGCTCGGGGATTTGATCTCGCCGGAGAGCGACGGAATCTTCGGCGAGCGAAAGTTCACGTACGTACGGTACAATCCCGATCTCTCGTCCGAGGGTCTCGCAGCGCTCGGCGTCCACGGCATCGAGTCGCGGCACGTGCAACGCATCGACTCGATCGCGCACATCGAAGATATGGCGACGGTCGGGCGCGCCTTCGCCCGCAACGTCTCGCTGGACCATCTGGGTTCGTTCGTTTCGTGACGCCCGTCGTCGCGTGGCGACGGCCCGCGAAATCCGGGCCGTCCACGCCGCTCGTCGTATTGCTTCACGGACGCGGCGCCGACGAGTACGATCTCCTCGACATCGCGGATTTTCTCCCGCGTGCTTATACGTACGCGAGCGTCCGCGCGCCGGTACCCGTGGAAGGCGGCGGCTATACGTGGTTCGAGAATCGTGGCGTCGCGCGGCCGATTCCGCAGAGCATCGCGTCGTCGACGGCGGCCTTTCGCGCGTGGCTCGACGACGCCGCGATCGGGTGTGCGACGCAGACCTGCTATCTCGTCGGATTTAGCGCGGGCATGATGATGGCGGCCGCGCTCGCGCTCGACGACCCATCGCGGTTCGCCGGTGCCGTGCTTCTCAGCGGCGCGATCGCATTCGACGGCGGCGGGCACGCGAGCGACGGACGTCTGACGGGCTTTCGCGCGTTTTACGGACGCGGATCGCTCGACGACGTGATTCCGCAAGAACTCGTCGCGCGGACCGACGCGTATTTGCGCGGGCGTAGCGGCGCGTCGCTCACCTTTCGCGAGTACCCGCACGGCCATTCGATTTCAGAGGCCGAGCTCGAGGACGTAGCGCGTTGGTTCGAGGATTGCCGGGCATGAAGTCCATTCTTCGCATCGCTTTTGTCGTGCTCGCGTTTTCCGTCGCTTGCGGAAACGTCTCCGCCGCCGCGTTACCTGCGGCAAAGGTTCCGCTCGACTACAAGGCCTACGACGGCTGGAATGCGATCGTCGGGACGGTCGTCTCGGACGACGGACGGTACCTTGCGTACGCGCTCGTTCCCGAAGACGGCGATCCCGTCTTGATCGTTCACGACTTTACGACCGGGACCGACGTTCGCGAGGAGCGCGGCGAGATGCCGGCGTTCACGGCCGACGGCCATTTCGTGGTCTACGTGATCCGCGCTCCCAACCTCGACATCCATCGCGCGAAACGCGAGCACAAAAAGCCGGACGATCAGCCGAAGAACGGCCTCGGAATCCTCGATCTCGGCACGGGTAAAGCGACGACCGTCGACCGTGTCAAGGATTTCAAGCTCGCCAAGGACGCGGGCCACGATATGCTGGCGTACGCGCTCGAATCGCCGGCGCCGAAGCCGACGACGCCCGGGACCCCGGTGTCGAGTGCGAGTGCGCTTCCGAGCGTCGTACCATCGGCTCCATCGACGCCGGCGACGAGTGCGGCGCCGTCGCCCTTGCCGAGTGCTTCGCCGGCCGACGACTTGCATAAGAAAGATTCGGGAACGACGCTCGTCGTGCGCGATCTGGCGGCCGGCATCGAAACGCGCGTGGCGGCCGTCACCACGTACGCGATCTCACACGACGGCGCGTTCGTCGCCTTCGCGACCGAATCGAAAGACGGGAGCACGGATGCGGTCGGCGTGCGCGCCGCGGGCGATGCACCGCAATTCGACGTGATGCGCGCCCCCGGCCATTACAAGAACCTCACGTTCGCGCCGAAGCGAGAAATCCTCGCGTTCGTCAGCGACGCCGCGACGTTCGCAAATCCGGCGCCGTCGTACGCCCTCTATCGGAGCGATCTTTCCGGCGACGAAACGTCTGCGAACGCGCGCGTGCTCGTCGATGGAAAGACGCCGGGATTCACGGACGCTCCGCCGAGCGAAAACGGGACGCTCTCGTTTACGAAAGATGGCGCGCGTCTTTTCTTCGGCGTCGCGCCCGCGCCGACGCCCGTGCCCTCGGGAACGCCCGATCCGGTGAAGGTCGACATTTGGAACTGGCAAGATCGCGATCTGCAGTCGACGCAACGCAAGAATGCGGATGAAGAGCGTAAGCGCACGTATGCCGCGGTCGTCTCGAGCGCGGGCACCGGAGCCGTACGGCTCGCGACCGCGAACGTCCGCGACATCGAATCGAACGAGAACCCGTCGGTAGCACTCGGGCTCGACGACGTGCGCTATCGCAAAGAACGCTCGTGGGACGCGGAGTATGCCGATATTTACGCGGTATCGCTCGCCGATGGATCGCGGCGCCTCCTGATCTCGAAACTACGCGACGATCCGTCGCTCTCGCCGGGCGGCGGCTACGTCGTCGCGTACGACATGGGCGCGCGCTCGTGGTATTCCGTGAACGCCCGCGACGGCACGCGCCGCGATCTCACGCACCGGCTCGCGCCGGCGTTTTACGACGAACTCGACGATCATCCGGCGCCGCCGCCGCCGTACGGTCTCGCCGGCTGGATCGACGGCGACCGCTACGTCTTACTGCGCGACCGGTACGACGTGTGGGCGATCGATCCGCGCACGGGTGCCGCGCACGATCTCACCGGCGGTGTCGGCCGCAGACGCCACATTATCTTCGTCCCGCAGCAACTCGATCCGGATGCGGACTCGTTCGATTCCGCAAAGCCGATCGTTCTCGCCGCAACGAACGACGACACGAAGGATCAGGGCATCTGGCGTGTGTCCGCTTCGGGGCCGCACGCGTTCGTGCCGCAAGAGATCGCGATGCTCCCGAAGGCGGTGACGATTTTGGCCCGCGCTCGGGCGGCGGAACGCGTCGTCGTCGCCGAGCGAACGTTTTCGGAAATGCGTAACCTGTGGTCCACGCCGGAACTCGGCACGCCCTTCACGCGCGTGAGCGATGCGAATCCGCAGCGCGCGAACTATTTATGGGGCGACGAACATCTCGTTTCGTATCGCTCCAGGTGGGGCGTCCCGCTGAAAGGCATTCTCTACACCCCCGACAATTTCGACCCGCACAAAAAATATCCGATGCTCGTGTATTTTTACGAGCGCTTCTCGACCTCTTATCACGAGATGCCGTTCACGGTGCCGGCGCCCAACACGAGCCCGACGCTCGTGCGCTACGTCAGCAACGGATACGTCGTCTTCGTGCCGGACGTCGCGTATCGCATCGGACATCCCGGAGAGAGCGCGCTCGACTGCATCTTGCCTGCCGTCGATTCGATCGTGCGGCGTGGCTTCGTCGATCCGGCGCGTATCGGAATCGCGGGCCACAGTTGGGCCGCCTATCAGATCGCGTACATGATCACGCGGACGAACCGTTTCCGCGCCGCCGAAGCGGGCGCGGCGGTTGCGAACATGACGAGCGCCTACGGCGGTATCCGCCTCGAGAGCGGCATGGTTCGCGAGTTCCAATACGAGCGGGGCCAAAGCCGCATCGGTGCGACGCCGTGGGATCGCACGGACCTCTACGTCGAGAACTCGGCGCTCTTTCACATCCGTAACGTCAACACGCCGTATCTCACGATCGCAAACGAACTCGATGGTGCGGTGCCGCAGCTGCAGGGGATCGAGTTCTTCACGGCGCTCCGTCGCCTCGGCAAAGAAGCGTACTTATTTTCGTTCGACGGAGAAGATCACAATCTCGTCGGCCGCGAGCAGCAGAAGTATTGGACCGTTCACCTCGACGAGTTCTTCGATCATTTTCTTCGCGGGAGACCCGCGCCCGATTGGATGACCGAAGGCGTCGATTTCCTCCACCGCGGCCAGCGCGACGTCGACTCCACGCTATACGGGGAAACGTGGTGAGCCCGCACCCGCGGGCTCGTTCACTAGTTTAAGTTCGGTTCGGCTTCCAGGATCGCGCGCTCTCGCACCATCACGCGATGACCGCTAATCGAGCGCTCCGCGCGATCGACCGAACGCTCCCAAATTTTTTCGTCGTGGTCGCCGCTCGCGTGGGGCGACGAGCGCACGAAACCAAGTGCGATCAGTGCGTCGCGGTTGTCGGTCCGTGGCGTGGCGCCGCGGCGGAGAAGGGCTTCGATCGCTTCGAGCGAGTGAACGGTTTGGGGCACGAGGGGACTCCTGTCTATCGACTTCCTATAAACCTACCCAAATGTCAGAAAGTTGCGCTGGCTGCGAGCTTTCTAACGCCACGTGCGTGCGGGCGGGGCCGCAACCCGTTCGGCGCCGAGCCACGCGGCAAGCTCCGCTAAATCCGCGCGCAACCCGGTGGCGATGCCGGACGCACGTATGCCGGATTCGAGATGGATCGCGTGCGCGCGAAGCGTGGCCTTCGCACGATCGAACTTCAGGTCGAGCCGAGCGACGAGGCGGCCGTCCACGAGGTAGGGTAAGACGTAGTAGCCGTGGACGCGCTTCGCAATCGGCGTGTAGATCTCGAGGCGATAATCGAAGGCGAAGAGCCGCGCGGCGCGTGGGCGGTTCCAGATGAGGTTGTCGAACGGCGAGAGCAGCGCGCGACCGAGCGCACGTCGCGGTATGCGGAGCGGCGGTTTCGTATATGCCGGATCGCGCCAACCTTCGACGGCGACCGAGACGAGTTCGCCCATCTCCAGGAGTTCGCGTACGGCGTTACGCGCGTCGGCGACGTCGAGCCGAAAGTAGTCGCGAAGGTCGCGCTCGGTTGCGATACCGAACGCGCTTGCGGCGATCGAGACCAGGTCGCGGATGGCGGTCGCCTCGTCGATGCGCGTCTCGACGACGTCGCGCGGGAGCACGCGCGCGCTCAGATCGTATTCGCGTTCGAAGCTCGTGCGGCGACGGCGCGTCGTGATCTCGCCCGACCAAAACAGATATTCGAGCGCGCGCTTCGTGTCGCTCCAGCCCCACCACGATCCGCTGCCGCGCGCGTTCTCGAAATCCGATGCGGCGAGCGGGCCTTCGTCGGCGATGCGTTCGCGAACGCCTCGCACGAGATCCGGCCGTTCGATTGCGATGCGGGCGACGCTTCCCCACGTTCCGCGGCCCTCGCGCGCGCGCGCCATTCTCCAGCGCAAGAGCGGCCAGCGTTCGGCTGCGACGATCGACGCTTCGTGCGCCCAGTATTCGGCGAACGCGCGACGCGGGCCGTAGAGCAGATCGTCGAGGAGCGCGACGTCGTAAGCGCCGAGGCGCGAGAAGAACGGAAGATAGTGCGACCGTACGAGCACGTTGACGGAGTCGATCTGCACGCAACCCAACCGCGCGACCACGGCACGAAGCGCGTGGCGCGTCACGCGCGCGCCTCTAGCCGCTCCGAAGCCTTGCGCTGCGAGCGCGACGTGGCGCGCGTCGCGGAGCGAGAGATCGCCTTTCACGCGCTCGCGGGAGGGGCGGAAACGCGCTCAGAACGATGGACGCCATGAAACGAGTGCGTCTCCTCGTGGCCGTTGCGTCGTGCGTCGTTCTGTTGCGGGCGGTTTCCGCGGCGGCGGAGATGACGGTCGAACAAGAAGAAGAGGCGATGATGTTGGCCGGCGGCGCGTGGCATGCGGGCAAGTTCGTCCCGTGTGCCGACGGGACCGTCACGGATGTCGAGCCGCGGCTCGAGACGCCGGGCGTCACGGGTAGCGCGCGCTTCGAGAGCGGCGTCGCGACGTACATCAGACTTCCTACAGCACCAAAGTTCTTGAACGGCCAGCCGTTCCCGACGGCGAGCGTCGTCCACTACGACGGCGATCCGACCAACAAGCTGATGGAATCCGAGCGGAAGGGCGATCGCGTTCAAGTGTGCCTCGTGTCGTTTCCCACGCCGTCGCACGACCTGCAAACCGGCGCCGTCGTCTGCGACCCGAACACGGATCCGCGCGGCATGACCTTTCGCGTTTACGATTACAAGCGTCACGCGGCGTACGT
>Ga0209611_10011948_pt1 | contig 12338 bp, 6 predicted proteins | sample S1TSphgellanicum_3_FD_187693 | JGI IMG/M metagenome (GOLD analysis project Ga0209611, IMG submission 187693) | Host-associated microbial communities from peat moss isolated from Minnesota, USA - S1T2_Fc - Sphagnum magellanicum MG (SPAdes) (version 2) | ecosystem: Host-associated > Plants > Peat...
GGCCCACCCGCCCCCCTCAACTCACACCTCCCGGATCTTTCTTTTTCACATATGTTACTACTAACTTGGGTTGTTGCCGGGTGGCGTACTGACCACAATCCGTCATCACAACCAGACTGGATTCCAATGGTAACTATTCAACAACAACAACAACAAATTGTCGGCTTCTTTGCAAATACGACTTCCTTCCTTCCTTTCTTCCTCTCATTGTGTGTGGCTTAGGCCATGGCAGCTCAGCTCTCTCTCGGCACATTGACTCAGTCCGTGGACGGATGACAGCCGGGATCAAATTTCGGGGGAAGTGGGGAGGGGGGGCGGGCGGCCGGGAGAGTGTCTTGGGTCTGGACGGGACGGTTGTGGACCCAACTGTTGCTAATAAATTGTGGGGGGGGAGATGAGGATGATTTTGTGTGGCAGAAAGTTGAGTTTTGTTGTCAGGAATTGGGGATTATTTTGCAGTTTTTTTGGATCATTCATCAACTAGTGGAGTTTAACTGGGCTACTTAACATGTACTTTACTTGGGGGTGTTTTTTACTCGGCAGCACCACCACCGGACCGGAGGCTAGAAGAAATCGGCTTTTACAACCCTTTGGTTTCGAAGACACTTATTTGGCTGGTATTTACACCCTTCGTAGTGTGCTAGAGATGTGACAATTGTCAAGCGAAAAGAAAGAAGTTTCTAATGAAGACATGTTAAGTGGATAACTGCCTAACCCGAGGACCCACCCGTTCTTCTTATGGCGAAAATGGGTCGAGGGGAACCCGGAACTAGCCAATACTCACCGTTCTTAACTCATCACCCATAGGCCTAAAATAGTCTTGGATGGGTGACCTCCGAATGACCCAAACCAAAAAATGACCGCAATCCTTTGTAATAACAATACAAAATGATTATTCTTTCAATCGCATCAATTTGCAAAATCTAATTGGTTGACTACGAGCATCTCCACCAACCCCTTGCACATCATGTCTTGGATGAAGATTAAAATTTTAGCCAACAACAAACTCGGTAAAATGGTTGTAGTTCTTCAGCTCAATACCGTAGTACCTTGGCCATTTCAACAAATGTTCGTCCAATAATAATTAATTAATTAATTAATGTTGAAATTTCCATTTCAACAAATGAAATATTCCTACATGTTCACTATTTTCCTTCACAATATTTTTTGATTTGGAAGAAATAATTTTTGAAATTTTTCAACATTTCTGAAATTAATATAATTAGTGTCGAATTGGCCAAGGTACACTAGGGTATGTTAATAATGCTAGCAAAAGTTCATAACACTCAGACTATTCATTGGCAAGAGATATATTGATTGGTCCAAGTGGTTTGTTATTAGTAGGTTTTGACATTTTATTGTCCTGGGGTAGGTTCATGTTTCTAAGAGGGGCTTCAAATTAGTCACTAAATAATCATGGATGAGAAAAATATTGTTGTAGGACCAAATGTCAAGTATGGGTGGAGCTGCTCTTTAATCATAGACATTCAAAAAGGGCGAAATGCCTGAGTTAAACTTTCTTTAAACAAACTCATCATCATCATCATCCTTTGTGCTCACCTTTTACTTTTAGGGTTTTGTGAACCAGAACCATCATCCTTTGTTTCAGTTGGGACTTGTCACACTGGCTGGGATCAATAATAAGCTTGGTATGTTTGTTCCAATACATAGTTTCTTCAGGAAAAATTTAATTTCTTGGAATTTTATCTAGTAACTTTTGACCTAGTTTTTCTTTCTACAAAGTTCATATTCCAAATACCTTGAGGCAAAAACCAAAACCTCATCTCCAAGCCCTTTTCTTCACTTCCAAACTATGTCGTACAATAACTAATGCAAATAAAAGGATTAGTAGGGGTATCCTATGGATACTCAAGTTCTTCAGTAAAAGTGTGTGTCATTTCTAGTAAAAATTATCATTCTTTTTCATCAAGTTGTCTCCCCTTTGTAATGCATGAAGTGTCAAACCTAACACCCCAATGAGCATAAATATGTTCCTTGGACAAATAAATAGGTGTGAGGCTTTTGAGTAGTGAATGATGAAAATCCAATTTGAGGGGACAAGAACTTGTACACCTAATATTTATTATTCCCCAAAAAATAACTAAGAAGTGATGCTAAAGCACATGACTTCAATTATTTCCTTTGTTTTCATTTTCCATGATAAAAGTCAGATGGGTGTCCTTTGAGAGAACTATTCTCTTACACAACAATAGCAACACATCCCAACAAAAGGAAAAAAGAATGATATAAAAATCTAACAACAACAACAACAAAGCATGAGTGTCATCTGGTTGTCTAGTTCTAGCACTTGATGATAGTCATACAAGTACAAAGTCCTCGGCCATCATGTACTAAACCCTAAACCCCTTACCCGCAAAGAACTCAAAAAAAAAACCCTCTAAGGGCCCAAAACATAACTCACCCTTGTAGATTTGGATTCAAATCAATGGGTTTAAGGCGAATCAATTGTTGTTGGAACCAGTGTTGTGGATGCATATTATGGTCTAGGATATACATGCCATGGAAGGGTAATTGGTGATATATTGGGAACCTTAGTGCATAAGGCTTTCTTTGGATCCCAATGTTTTTTGGGTGGCACGGATGAAGAACCACTTTGCAAGGAGTGTGTGTGCAAGCCACCTTTGTGCAAGAACAATACAAGAATTGTAAGCCCATTCTCAATCATGTCTTATATACCCATACTTTGATCATGAAACTACAACCGAATGCATTGAGATTTCACAACTGACAAGGTGAAGTGACTAGGTCATTGCTTTGGGTGGTGGGATGCTTTGTGTCATTATATTCCTCATATGAAAATTGTGTCAATATTCTGAATAGAAAACTGAGTTTTATGATTGGATTCCTCAATCCTTTTTCATATGACCCATTAAAAGCAGAAGCCAACTTCCTTTTCCCTTTTGTTGGGTGGTCATGGTTTTTGTTTTTTCCTTTGGCAAAACATCACATTTTCCTTTTTCCCTTTTGTTGGGTGGTGATGGCTTTTGTTTTTCCTTTGGCAAAACATCACATTTCCTTTTTCCCCTTTTGTTGGGTGGTGATGGCTTTTGTTTTTCCTTTGGCAAAACATCACATTTCCTTTTTCCCCTTTTGTTGGGTGGTGATGGCTTTTGTTTTTCCTTTGGCAAAACATCACATTTTTTTAATCTTTTTGCCATGTTGGGAACTGAAAACTGAACACAAGCTTTTTGCTTCCAAATTGAAGAAGTATTTGACCAAGTCCTTCCCTCCCTCCCTCCTTCCCTCCCTCCCCAAAAGCACATGAAAACCAAGAATGTTTCTAAATTGCTTGTGCACTTCACACATGTTACCTATTCTCCTTGTTTATCAAAATATGTTAACTTCTTCCCCACCACCTGACATCTCCACAACCTTCCTATCTAGAATCAAAGTAGTGTGCACAATGCACATGTGAGTGCCCAAGATGAACAAGGCTAATTTAACCTAGTCCCATGCAAAATCTAAGAATTGCAAAATTAGCAAAGACAAGACCACAAGCTCTACAAACATTTTTGCATTAATCCTTTGAGGGTTTCATCCTTCATCCTTAATCTCAAAAACCTTTTCGCAATAAGTGTATAATTATTATCTATGTTATGTTCTTTTTGCAATTGCCTTGTACTTCTTTGGTTTTGGCAAATATTGAAGTCATCATGGATTTGTAAGTGTGTTTATGGCCGAAAATTTTGGTAGTCAAATGTATTGTTTTGTATTCAAAATACACACAAAAAAAATATGTGAATGTAAATGATAATCATTTTATCAAAATGAATATTAAATTAAATACAATTAAGGTTTGTATGGTTTGAAAGGAGAAGATGGTGGGGATGATGAGCTAACAACAAGGCACAACATGACATGGCAGGTTAACACTGACGGAGGAGCACACAAAATAAGGGATGATCAAAAACAACAAATTAACAAGGAGGGAAAGGACCTTTAGATTTAAAGTTTAATGGTTTTCTTTGTTTGTTTCATTTCATTTATGTTGTATGCATGCTCACACTTCAAAGGTCAAGGCTTTTATTTCTTCTTTCATCAAAATTCAAGCTCCAAACAAAGCTCAAGATTTTATTTTTTTTCTTTCTTCAAAGCTCAAGTTCCATAGATCAAACTTTAAAGTTCAAGATCAAGCTCCAAAGTTAGTAAGTTGTTCATTCAGGTTGTGTCTTGGTTGTGTTCGTTTACTAATGCCTTTCATGGCCTTGGTCATGCTCTTCTATTTATGTTTTTTTAACCTTGATCAATTTCACTTTTTTTTTTTCTATGGTGGTGTCTGCATGGTGATAACTATCATGGTGCTAGTGGTCATCATTTTTTAATATGTTGGTCCTTTCCATGTCCTTGATCATGTTTTTCTATTGGTGTTTTTTGTAATGCTTTAGTCATGTTCTTCTATTGGTGTTTTTCGTGATTTTTTGGTCATGTTTTTTTATGGTGTTTTTGTGGCCTTGGTCGTGTTCTTCTATTGGCATTCTTCATATATTTGGTCATAATCTTTTACTAGTGTTTCGGTTGTTTCAGTCATGTTCTCCTACTAGTGTTTTTCATGGGCTTGGTCATATTTTTTTACTAATGTTGTTTCTTGCTTTGGTTGTGTGCTTTTGCTATTATTTTTGTGGTTTTGATTGTGTTCTTTTTACCAATGTTTTTTGTTGTTTTGGTTGGGTTTAACTAATGTTTTGATTGTCTTGGTTGAATTTTTCTATTGGTGTTTTTTTGTGTCTTTGGTCATGTTTTTTTGTTGCCTTGGTTGCTTTTTTTTTGAAGTGCTTTTTCATGTTCATACATTCTTCTATTGGTGTTTTTTTGTGACCTTGCTTGTGTTTTTCTATTAGTGCTGTTCATGGCATTGGTGATGCTTTGATGTTAACGTTCATTTGTTAATGTTCATCTACCTTATCCTAAGGTCAATTTTGTCATTAAATAATCCTCAAAATAATGAAATGAAAATTTGTGAAAATATGAAATTAACATATTGAAAATCATCATAATTATCATATGCTACACTTTGAATAAATTCACTATTCATGTGACAATATCATAATAGATAATGAAAATTTCAATCATTTCAATTTTTAAAAACGAATAAATTTTTGAAAATAGTTATTTGTTTTGCTGATGTGGAAACTAACCCTAGGTTACAATATTGGTGTTTTTTACCTAGTGTTTGTGTATTGATGTTGTTCTATTTGAAGATTGTTTCTGAAAAAAAAATGAATTGGGGGTTTTGTGGGGATGATTTTGAGGGAAAATTTGGGGTTGGTTTTACAAATGGAATTGGGTGGGTGTTAAGCGAAAATTATGGCACACTTGGGAAAGTTTGAAGGTTAATTTCAAGGGTTGGCAAGATGACACATTTCAAAGTTGGCATACAAGTTCATGAGATTGGAAATCATGAAACCAATTGACATTTTTTTAAATGGTCCTAAAATCCATTAGGAACTAGTGGTGTAGCTTATAATTTAAAAAAACATATTAATTTGTTTCAATTTGGCCTTGTTAGATTTTTGTAACAATCTAATTTTTCTTGGAGAATATATTTTTCTTTGTTTCATTGCTTTTAATGATGTTTCATATTTGTGAACCTCGCACAAAATCTAACCTACCTTAGAAGCATGATATGGCCTATGTTGAATTATTATTTTTAAACCAAAACTAAAAACCCCCCTTAATTAAAAAAAATTATGATTATAATTGAAAAACTAGAATTGAAATTGGGTCCCATATTGGAATGAACAAAAATCGAAGCCTAATGAGAACTAGATCCTTTAAAAAAATAGGAATAGGAACCAAAGGGGTTCCTCCTAGAACCTAGGAACCACCCAACACCAATCTAAACCTCCACACAGATAAAGAAGATAAATTCAAATTTAAAAATAAGGACATAAATTTAACCTATTTATAGGGATTTTGAAGAGAAGTTTGAAGATGTTCTTTCAATTTTGTGATGCAACTTGAACGGTGATTATCCCAAACAAATTTCACTTTAATCGACAAATTTTTTTGTAAGGACCATTAAAAATAGTAGCCAATAGACTTTCCCAAGAAACACCATTGTTGCAACATTGTCCCTCCAAAAAAACAATTAGGGCAAATTTTGGCATTACTAATGAAAATAAAAGAATTTTCACTAAGAAAGGAATTAATGTCACCTTTTAGCAATTTTTGCCTAAAAAAAATTTAGATTACCATACACAGGTCTTGCAAAAAAATATTTTAAAAGATAAATTAAAAAATTATCATGAACCATAATAAAACAATATGTGAATTTGCCTATCCAATTTGAAAGATCACAATGCAAGAAACAACTCATAAATAGCTCCCCAAAAACAAATCCATGGAAGAGAGATGTAGAGACTAAGGATCCCCAAAATGACTATTTAATGTTTTAATGTGTTTTATTGGGGTGTAAAACATAGTAGAGGAAAAAAATCTAATTGGAACCATGATATGAGTGTTATTTGCAAGGGATGAAAAAAGATGAAAATGGACACAAGTTGTAGATGAATTTTAAATGAATTAATGGATATGTGTATAAAACTTCTTTAAAAATCACCTTGCTTAGAACCCATAGTTCTAATTAGATAATTGAAAAGATTTGGTGAGTCTAATGTCTATATTATAACAAGGTTTGAAATTTGTAAACATGTCACCAATTCCAAGTTGAACTCATTCACTACCTATTTTGGATGAAAATCAAGAGATGAACGGACACCATGGACAAATCATTCTATTATCCGCCTCTTTTTTTTTTGGGCATCCAAAAATAAGAGAAAGGTTTGTTGTCCCCAGAAAATCCCACTTGAAAACCCATGCTGGAGTCCATGGGCAGCCTTGACACATGTATGTTGAAAAAATAATTAAGTTTGAATATTCCATGTCGAAAAATTAAATATTCCGAAAAACATCCTTCATTTTCCTTCATAACTTTTTGTTCTTTGAATTAATTTTTTTTAAACATAATTTCAATTTTTTTACAAATAATATAATTTGTGTCAAAGTTGCTAAAGTACTATTGTAGTCTCAACTTCTTTTCAGCTGCCCTTCATGCTCTTTACCTTAAAGATAATTTTTTAACTAGCCTTCTCAACATAACATGAAATGACTAAACCCTAATCCACAATGTTGCCATAATGGGGGGTACTTTGGAAGTAGACCCTAAAATTTTAGGGTTTTTAACATATATTTTCTAGCAGCATCCTTTCTTTAATTTGCATTTTGTGTTGTGAAGGGATGTTGGGGTTTTAAGTTAGAGGGTTTAGTATAAAGGAATTGTAGTAGATTTCCACCCAAGTCTTTTTTTCATTCTCCTTGACCATTTTAATCCCTTCTTTCATGGGTTCTCTTCCAAGTAGAGAAATGGGTGCTCCTTAAATGAAGCTATTGATTTTCCCAAACCTCTCAAATTATAACACTACAGATAAGGAAACTTGATCTTATAGTCACAAAAAAGTATGCATAGAAAAGTGATGGAGTTATTTATTGCTAGCAATTACATGAGCCCAGCCAAATCTTGTTCAACACATTCAAGGTAGTAACTGAAACCTCATGATTTGAGATTTTGTGATCTATTTCTCCTTTTTAAGAAGGATGTAAGCCCATCTTGTCAAAAGCATGGCACCTTACCAAATTTGGGTTTACAACAAAAGAATGAAGCTCAAGTCCATGCTTGCCACCCATTGTTGCTATGGATGAGGATGAAACAATTGGGTGGGCTATGAGCTGCCACACTTATACAACAATAAATGAATGTCATCAACATGTTGAAGATCCAAAATGATAACACCAACTCTACATATACAAGTAACTATATAGGGTAAAGCCCCAAAGTGGGGTGCATTCCCAAAATAAGGGACTTAGGGTACCTCTACATGTATATTCAAGGTTTGGCACTTGGTTGAATTGAAAAGAGTCACCCTTAGAATAACACCTTTTCATCCATTTTCACACTCTTCATCCATATCAACACCACCCATCAAAGCATTCTTTTGAACTACGAGTATCAATTTTCCTCATCCCTACCGACATTAATAGGACTATTAAATAAATTACAATAAAAAATAGGTCACACCTATAGACCCTATACTTGCCCTACCCTATCCCCACACTCTCAAAAATGTCCATGTGACAAGTGCTCCCTTCACTAAACCCCAAAAGTTTTGACTAGATTTTGTTTCAAAATCAACTAACTTATAATAGAAAAAGTGTTTCTAGACTCACCGGAAGGAACCATAGGGAATGAGGTTTTGTTTGTATTTAATGAACTAAGCTTATTGTTTGTCTCATGTAAGTTAAGAACCTAGAAAAGTTGTGTTCTCCGGATAAGCTAAAATGAGATCAAGCTTTCAATGATCAAAGAAATAAAGGAGAAAAGAACTTGTAGTTATGTAGCTTTTTCCTTAGACCTCATAAGAGAACAATAATTATTTGAAGTTAGTCTTTTTCCTTAGACTAAGGAATATGTGAATCCTACCATTTTTTCATGAATATATAACAATTTTGTGTCATTTGCAAGCATGGACAAATATTGGCTTGAGCTCAAACTACATCCTATGCTTATCTTTAAACCATGAATGTTGACCATGATACTCACTTTCCAATGCATATTGGTGAGAAATACACAAGTTTATCACCCATTGGATGTCCTAATGCCTAGTGCAAAATAAGGTTGGCAATTAAAACCTCGCCTCCAACCTAAAATACCAAAAACCATTGGATGTCCTAAATGCCAAGTGCAAAATAATGTTGGCATTAAAATCTCACCTCCAACCTAAATAACAAAAACCCTTTTAAGATAAATCTAATTCAATTGGAAATTCGATAAAAATTAAAACTCAAATGTTTTGGTGAAATTTGATTTCACACAAACCCATATACTTTGAAATATTACTTCACAATAATATGTGCTCAACAGCTCAATGTGCTAGACTTATGCCAATTACTTCTTGAAGGCATATGAAGACTCTAAACCAAATCCATGATTTAGCAAATAGGTAGCATAACTCCACAAAATGGATAATGGACAACTATACCAAAACATAAATCCGAAGAAATTACTATTTATTTATTTTCTATCGAAACTTATGAAGAATGACTCCATGAAAGAATTAGTCATGTTCTTTGAATTTCAATAAAAGAGGAAGGAACATAAACTAGGGAAAGGACTCCAAGGAACAAGATAGTTTAATGTTGATATTTTATAATTGTATTATTTTGTCACATGCTAGGTTGATGAAAATGGTAGATTCCAAAAACACAAAACTGTGGATTGGATTGGAAGATGGTTGCCAAGTTGATAACCTTTAATTTTGTCCCTTGGGGTTTGCAAAATGTTGTCTAATTGAAATATATGGTCTTTTTATTTTGTTATGAATGAACCCAGTCCTGGTTTGGTACACTTAAATTACATAGAAGTCTGGTCCTCCTGGTAGCCTATATGGGTGTTGACACAAATGAGATGGTAGAGAAGGAAACTGGTATCCGAAAACTGCTAAAAATTAGAGTTTTCACTGCTCCTATATGTACAACTACTATAATTACTCTCGAACCTTGTGCATTAAACGCTGAGTTTCAGCATTTCATACCCAGATTTAATAAAACTTCCTCACTCAAAGAGGGGATAGGGGGTTGCAAAGAGGCCCAAATACAGGGTGAAGACAGGATGACTTTAAGGAAAAACTCTATTATATTACCCACCAATCTGGTGTACTTACATAACATAACACCACCTTTGAAGGTGTTGACATATGGCAAAAGAAGAGTGAATACAGGATCAAAGTACAAAAGAGGAAGAATGTAGCCTAAATGAAGACATACCCAACTTTTTGGCCAGTGTATGTATCCCTATTGGGTCCTTAATTCATGTGTGCAGGGGAAAGAGTTTTCAAAAGTATCCTCATGTTGCCAAGTCCCCAACAAAAGCAAACAAAAAAACCTTAAAAAATGCACCAAAAATCTACTCCTTCTTGCAAGATGTTATATTTTGATCAGTTGTGAATTATGTCCCATGAGCACATTTAAAGGCCAATATGTGGGAAGTTATAGTCTCATGTGTATGAAAGCAAGGTTTTACTTGGAAAGGCTCCTTAGGTTTTGGAACACTTCAGAACTAGTAGGATCTCAGGGGTTCAATAATTGGGCAATTTTTGACCATGGTCTTCAAAGGACTTATGTGAAGCGTCAATCTTGGCACTAGTAGGCATTTACAACACTTAATTTCAAGCCCAAATGAGAAAATTGTGCCTTCCCAAAGGGGGTCTCGTTGTTTCAAGAAACTTGAACGGAACACACGGTACTCTTAATACCATGCACTTTGCACTCTATGAACAAACACTTAAAATCTTATGCAAGAACATCATTCATCCCATCACTAGCAAAATAATAGTTTAAATAAGTTTTTTATTATTTTTTTTCATATTTGAAGGATTAAGGTAAAAAAATTGTTAAAATAAATTCACCCTAGCTGCACACCCACAAGTGTGTTTATGATTCAAATAGAAATTGCTTTGAATAACCACAGTGCATATGGAACCTTCTAACTAATGATCGTAAAATCAATAGCCATCCAAATGCCACATGGGGCAATCCCAATTCACATCCCTTTGACTCCCTCTATCTTTCTCCATATCTTAGAAATAGACGTTGTAAACATTCTCATCATAACCTTTTTTTTCTTAGATCATTCTAGTTTTGTTCCTCTTGTTTAATGTTGTTTCTAGCATGGGAAGTAACGTATCTAAACACTCCACCATGATGGCTTTTTTTTCTTAAACCGTTCTAGTTTTGTTCCTCTTGTTAAATGTTGTTTCTAGCATGATAAGTAACTTATTTAAGCAGTTCACCATGATGGCATCGCTATTTTTCTTGACTTTTCTCTTGGTCTTCATAATTTTTTTCTTCTTGATGATGTTGCTTTTCATGTTTGTTTATAGGCTTGGTTCAAACACCCCAACTTGGTTTACTTTCTTTATAGTAGGGTTTATTTTTACTTCCTTAGCAATCCCACTTGTAATAAGGCTTATTTCTACTCCCTTTCTCAAACAATGGCAACAAGGACTAGGATATTTAAGAAAGATTGGAAGTTTTCATCTAAACTTTGTGATAGAGATAAATTTTTGGTATTGGAAAAGGTTTTGTGCCTAGTACTTTTTGGACTTGAGGGCCCACTTGAGGTCGGTAGGCCAAGGGCTAGGGCCTGAAAATGCAGAAGGTACTAGGTGCAAAACTTTCACCTACATAAAGTCCCTCTAACTTTTTCCATCCCTTTTTTTTGCTTTCTTTCCACCATCTTTCCACCTTTTTCTTTCTTGTTGTCCTTACCATTATTAATATGCAAATCTTCCAAGGATTGTCATCATGATTATTATATATAGGAAATATATTTTAATTTTTAAACATAATTAAAATTTAAAAAATTTCAATAAAAAGTTGATTTATTTTATAACCAAAATGGCAATAAAGCATAGGAAGAAGTAAAAGAATTGGAAATGGTCTTTAATATGCATAACCAAATATGCCTATAAACCAAAATAAAAATTTATCTAGTTCATTTGGGAATAGCCATTTTTTTATTGTTTATTTTGCCACTTGTTACCCCTTGCTTTCTGTTTTTATTACTCATTTATTTGTGTTCATCAAAGAATTTGTATTTTTTTTTCTTTAGAGTATGTTTTAAATTTTCAAAAAACTTTGAAACTGAAATCTTTTGTATATATTTTTAAATTGATAACCAGATTTTAAATTTTTTTTAAAATTTAAAATAGGAATGAAAGAAAGATGAGATAATTTTTTTAAAGGAAAAAAAAGTTAATGTCAAATATATGTAAAAGAAAAATTTAAAGGAAATGTAAAATAAATGAGCTATAATGTTCCTTCCATAGGTTAATGGCTCTGAAAAAATATGTGGTGTTGCATTGTGTGAATTATGTAAAGGCAACGAATGAGCCATGTTCTTGTTGCAAAGTTCTTGATGGTCCTTGGCGATGGTGGTTTTGGTGGGATGCTTTAGTGGCTAGTTCCAAAGATTGGGCATGCAATTGAAGGAATAAAAAGGCAAATTGTGGAACAGCTAAACACCTTGTTCTTTGCAATGAAAGATCTATGTGGGTAATTGTAGGACAAATCAAAATATTTTCATAAGTATGGAACATTTTGAAGGGGCAAGAGAAAGACAATCAATTGTGCAATTCGTCGACATATGAAATTTCAAAAAAATAAATAAATGAAACCAATAAAAAGTCATTAAATTACATTTAGAGTATCTTATAATGGCAAAATGATGGTAAAATCTAAATGGTTTCCAATGATTTTGAAAA
>Ga0209611_10011951_pt1 | contig 12336 bp, 11 predicted proteins | sample S1TSphgellanicum_3_FD_187693 | JGI IMG/M metagenome (GOLD analysis project Ga0209611, IMG submission 187693) | Host-associated microbial communities from peat moss isolated from Minnesota, USA - S1T2_Fc - Sphagnum magellanicum MG (SPAdes) (version 2) | ecosystem: Host-associated > Plants > Peat...
AGATTCGATGATCAGAATTTGCTGATTTTGTGCAAGTGTAAGTGATGTCTGAGTGAAGTGATTAGTAGTAGTAGGCAGCAGAACTTTGGATGATTCAGAAGGAAAGATCTGAATGTGTTGATTGGTTTTAGGATCGCACAGAACTAAGTTCCATGTAGGGACATCAGATCGTCCGATTTGTTGCAGGGTCTTGCACCCTCTCTTTTGGTTATACTAGCACATGAAGCACAGCTGTGCTCAATGCAAAACTCTTGACTTTTCTGAATTTACTATGTCTGTCTAACGTGTGAAGACAAATTAGATTGAGCGCATTGAGAGTTCCAGTGTTTCTTTGGGGTGTATTTTCACCACTTGCCTACCAAAAAATAAAAATCCAGTGCAACCCATATAAAGGATTTTTGTGAAAAAAATGCACCAAAGTTGTCAAAATTTGGGGGAATCAGTTTCGTCATTAAATAATCCTCGAAATAATGAAATGAAATATTGTGAAAATATGACATTGACATGTTGAAAGTTATCATAATTTTCATAGACTACATTCTGAATAATTTCACTACTCATATCACAATATTATAGTAGATGATGGAAAAATATATAGTTTCAATTTTTTTTTAAAAATAAAATTTTTTTTGGAATTTTTTTTTTTGGTTTTTTGTCAATGTGGAAACTAACCCTTGGCTACTATGATGATGGTATGGGGTTGGGGTTCCCGAATCTTGACAGGAAGTTGAAAGACTTTTAGACCTTCTACCAGTACAGTAGTTAACTACTTTAACTATTTTTTTCATCCTCGGGTTGTGACAACCACTAAGTTAACTATGCCTATAAGGTCCAGCCTCTGACCACCACTATAGTTAACTAACTATTGTGAGTTCAGTGATCATGCACCACTAAAGTTAACTAGCCTTGGATGGCGAACGCCTTTTATTGAACTTATACAATCTCTTCATACTTAAAGAATGTAAGTGCAATAAAAAACGGTGCTTCTCACAGGAATCCCGAGGACCAAGGAGGATTCACGATGCGTCTGTGAGTGTGGTACTATGAAGGACATGGATGAACTGATATATGTGTATTGGGTATGCAAAGTCCCAGTCCTGCCTGCAGTTAACTACCTATAATGTGTTGGCGCATATATGCACCACTATAGTTAATTAACTATTGTGAGCTTAGTGATCATGCATCACTATAGTTAACTAGCTTCGGTAGAGGATCAATATGGCGCACCACTAGTCACCACTTAGTGTACTTAGTGGTGTTTTAGTGCCAAAAAATGTTTAGTGGTAGAAGGTTTGAAGACTTTTTGTGGAAAATGGGCACTTTATTGACCACTATAGGACAAAGCATGTCAAGACAACAATCCAAACCATGTCGACTTTGGCAGATATTCATCATCACTATACAATCTATATTCATCATCATCAACTACCTTGCAAAGGACCAGCATTTATGTTGTGCATATGGAATCCATCTGAAGTTCTGAGTCGGGATGTTGGGTATGCCGGTTTTTGAAAAAAAAAAAAAAACCAAAATCAACAAAACATTGGTTTAGGTTATTTCAAAACCCTAAAAGAATTCACAATGCAATACATGGAGCCAACCCATAAAGAATTAGTGGTTTTGTGGGTGGTTATTTGGCTTATTCCATTTAATTGAGAATTGTGAATATGTGTAACCCAACAGTTTGCTTTGATATTTTGAGAAACGTGGCTATGGATATTCTAAGAACCGCCCTGATAACCATCCAGGATTGGATGCAATTCTAATACCCACTCAACACTGGTATGTACTTGAAATGGAGTCAGTGAGTGTGTGGGGAGGGAGGATGTGTTATGTAGTAGTCTGGCAAGTTCAGCACTTTGATGCCAACTACTTAATATATTGTTTCCTAAAATTCTGGCATAATCATTAAAAATGTATTGGGTGTATTTTCACTTTGCTATATAAACCTTCAAAACTAATTTCTCAAAAGTCCTGGATTTTTTTTTCTCATAGTTAATTAGGTTAGTATTACAATATGTTTTAAAAGGAGGATGATTAAATTTGGATTCAAAGACCCTGATGTAATCTTCAGAAGGGATGGTTACAATGTTTATAAGCAACCCAAAAAGAGTTTTAACATTGTGCCCAGGTAGGATGAAATGGCACCAACACTGGTACCAGAGTTTAAAACCCCAAAATATTTTTTGGGTTGTTTCTAAACATCATAAAATATCCTGTCCTATGATTGAATCAGGGATAATTTGTAGTCCAAATTTAACATTTGTTACTGAAGAAAGTACTCAAAGAAGGTGAAGGTACCAATGTAGGTGCACTGCTTGCTTGCTTGCTGGCTGGCTGGATGGCTCACCCAAGGTGAGAGAGATTCAGTCAGATTGAGTGTGAGAAAAAGAGATCTGAGTCAACTTAATTTAGTTGAGATTCATCAACAACAACTACTTATTCTTGGAGGAAGTTAAACGTGCCCATAAGAACTATACCAACATTATTTACACCCTTACACCACAGAACCATGTGGCCAGTTGCATGGACATCCATCTTGAAGAGTCCTTAAGGGGTTGCTCAGCATCCTGTGTTGCTCGTCACTTAGTAGTGCAACAGCACTTTTACAACTGTAATAAGGAAACCTATTCAAACTCAAGAAACTTGTTGAGCAGAGATGATGGCAAACAAACAAGATATTATTAAGTTAATGACTTTAGTGGAAACTGGGAGGCTGTTGTTTGATTTAGTGCTTTTGCAGGAATGCAAAAATTATGTTTGTAGATAAGTGTGTAATATGCACCTAATTAATGTCTACTTACACGAAAGTGATGGGTTTTTGGCACTTTTGTTTCACCTCCACTTGCTATGATTGGTGCCTTTTATGATTTACAAAGTGTTAGCAGGTTTAGCTCATCTTTGTTTTGTCCAACACAGCAGCACAAGATTTTTATTTTTTTTCTTTGGGTTTTGAAGAACTTTAAGGCCGTTGGGTTAGTTTGGATTGGATTTGGGGAATGAAAAATAATGCATGAATGTGTGTATAATGTAGTTATACTTAGGTTGCAAGCCCCTGCATGTTTTATTTTTTTATTTTTGATTTTGGTGTGTTTGTTCTTGGCACTCTCTCTAGGCCTACTACTGTCACTGGAGTTTCTCAACTGGCCTGCACTTGTCGTGGCGAGGTGCTGTTTTTTGGTCTCAACTTCTTGTTCAAGACAACACTCCACTCATTGCAGTATTTTGTAGTTTTGAAAAGTCCCTTTGTTTTGCTTCGATTGTTGCTGCTATAGTTGTTATTGTGCTTTTCCTGAACCCTTTTTTTTTTTTGGGCTTTTTGTTCTTTTCCATTTTGAGTTTGTTGAAGAGTTTGTGTGCACTAAAGCTTCCACCTTTGGATTCTGGAGGCAGGCACAGACAGACAAACAAACAAACAGACGGACATGCAGACGGGCAGAGAAGAGCAGCAGCATCTGCAGTGTGTTGTGAAGATGGTTGTTGTTGTGAGGTGAGGTAGCAGCTGGAGCTTTGGCAGTGCCTGGTATTGCAGCTCCTTCTTCATCAGCACAGTTTTGTTTTCTTTGGTGGTATGAGTAGTAGTGTAAAGGGAACTGGCAATTGTTTGGAGAGGTTCCCAACTGCCAAGGTCATTTTGGGATTCAGTGGTCTAAGCAGGAAGGGAAGATGTGTTGCGGAAGAAGAGGAAGAAGAAAAACAAGAATCAGCTGCGTGCATTGCAGAAAGCAGGATTTCTAGCGGTTTGAAGCTGCTACTTGCTGGTGGGTAGGGTGAAGAAGAAGAAGACGGAGAAGAAGAAAATCAGGGAAAAAAAAACCACCCAAAACCAAAAAGAGAGTCAGAAACAAGAAAGATTGGAACAGAAGAAAAGTGGAGGCTTTTTGGAGCAGAGTGAAGGAAGGAAGGATTGGTTGTCCAAGGATTTAGAAGATGCGTGTTTGGAGGCATGGAGTTCGTGAGGGAGACTTTGGGTTTGCATGAATTCCTATAATTAGTGTCATTTTTGGAAGGAGCTAGTTCTTTCATCTTTCATGTCTAAATGTTAAACTTCCAATGAACTTTGAGTGTAGGAACTATATTGTGTTTGGCCTCACTTGGTCATAGTTTTGAGTCTTGGTTTTTTCCCATGGATGCATCCCAATTGGGAGAATGACCTTCGAGAAGGCCAAATGTATTTGTTGTTAAAGTATAGTGATACCAAATCTTTGGTTAGGATTGCCCTTAATTTTTTAGGGTTCATTAAATTGTTTTCCTTAGAATGAAAAGGAAAATCAAATTGTGTGATGTGTGGATTTGTTTGTGAAATGCACCCATGCAAGATAGCTTGTATTGCAAAGCCTCCCACCATATTGCCCTACCTTAATCATAAAGAACTTGCATAATTTTTTAGTGTAGGTGTGGGACACCTTCCCCCATTAACTTTTTTGCTTCAATAAAAAACAACACCTTATTATGTGCAAGGTTCTTCACCTTATGCTTAAGGTGCTTCTTCTCCTTATCAAACAAAATCACAACCATTTAAAATTCTACCAAATCTTTATGTTTGGTAAAGACCAATGTTGGGCAATTCTTATTTTTTTGTGAAAACCACTAGTTCCAATTTAGGAAACATAATTTAAGAACCAACCTAGTTCTTTTAAAAAAAAAATCATTTTAAAGAATTGGTTAGTGTTTTATTTTTAAAATATATTAATCCATTTGGTTTTCATGAAAATAGTTTTGGAAAATGTGAAAATCATAAGTTTTCAACAGTGGTATTCCACAACTAGATATCAAAAAAATTTAAATATATATATTTTTAAAATATGATATTCCGATGAAAAAATGATTAAATTTTTCGTAATGGAATTCAAAGATGAAATAATTATTTTCTTAAAACCCTCTTATTTCCACAACTCATAACTTCTTCGTCTTTTATTTGTTTTAAATGATCTAAAGAACTATGGGAGTGCAACATGCCAACATTCAAGGAATGCTTGGTTGTTTAGTTACTAGCTTCTAAATGCTCTAAGCTTTTCCTTTTCAACTTTTTGACCCTTTTATTTTTTAAGGACCATAATTTTCTCATTTCTAATTCATTTTTGATGAATTTTAATGCCTTGGATGCACCAAGATGAAGGTTTTAATTTTTTGGGACACTATAAATAAAGAATCCCTCTTTAAGGATTCGGTGTCCTCTAAACCATTATGTCACAAAACTAGGAAAACAAAAAACTAATGGTTCCATTAAAAGAGGAAGGTGGGGGAAAAAAACATTGCTTTAAACTAAAAACCTAGTTGTTGTAAACCACTCAACTTTTAAAAGAGGTTTTGTGCTCAACTAAAATTTAAAAGGGTATATGATTTTGGATTACCCCCCCCATTTCAAAATTAAAAAATCACTTGATTGTATTTCTAATTTATTATTATGCATATGGGCTGAAAATTAGAACTAAATGGGGTCGCATTACCCTAGATCCAGGTATCATTTTTTTAACAAAAAAAACCAGCAAACTTTTCATGATGCCCAATTCTTAACTCCATCCTTACCTTATACTTTATGTTGGCTAATGCCTTAGAAGTAAGACATTACATTGTGGACCTTAATAAGAAGGTTTATGGGTAAATGCATATTACAGTGGATCAAAAAAGTCCATTTTTACATTTTTTTTGGTGTTGTCATCACTTTTAAAATGAGTTTTCCAATTACAAATTAAGTTTTTGCAAGAACTATGTGTTATACATTTTTTTTAATACATTATAAAAGACATTCAATGAAAACACTTGAATCAAACTCAAAAAATACATATTAAAAAGTACTTGCGAATTCTAACCTTCCAAAAAAGTACTCAAATGCCCACTTTCATTAATAATGACATCCGTAATAAGAATTTTAGTCTCCATTTTGATCATATAACTTGTGGCAAAGTACTATTAAACAAATAATTTAATAACCCAAGATCTGTGAGTCCATTTACAATTGTTTAGGGATTAAATAATGATTATGATTGAATTTAAGACACTAGCTTTAAAGTCCCCCCTAAAGCAAAAAATGGATATATAGTTTTATTTTTTAAATGTTATTTCTACAATAGTATAAATCATATATATGAGTCGTTTTTTTCAAAATTAAAAAAAAAAAATCTAACTTAAGAAACATCATGTAGTTAGAAGGTTAAGAATTTTTACACTGTGACACAAAAAAAAGGACATTGTAGTATGCATTTACCCATATGGGCATTATGTCCTAGACCCCATCATAGGGTATAATGCCATATTACTACTAAGGCATTAACCCTACAAATTTTTTCCACACTTATTTTTTGTTTGAATTCACACAATATCACATCCACATATGTAAAATGTTATGTAAATATGTGTTAACGGTGTACTAAATGTTGTCAACATGTGCATTATTCATTAGTTCACAAACTCATAATGTTGATTACAAACCATGTAATTGCAAAAGTGAGAAAGTTTGTGAGAAGTACTTTTCGGAGACCCTATAATCTTTTCACACCATGCCATAACCAAAGGAAAAATATTACAAAGGAAGTGAAACATTATTCTCAATCTTGTAAAAAACCTATGAGATTTTTATAAAGCATAAAATCCCATGGGGTATTTTAAAAAACAAAATGCCCATGTATGTGGGGTGTTTTGTTTTCTAAAATGCCCTACAACATTTTCTTGTGATACTTTATGGGCACCCATTGGGTATCATGGGAAATTTTTTTAAAAAATCACTTCAAATTTTATGTTCAATAATGCCCTTGGAGTGAGTGAGTTCTAAAAGTAAATGTTTTTTAGTTTTGCCTTTGGCAAATGATTATTTCATGAACTCCCTTCTCCTTGAGCACTACCCCACAAAAAAATAATGTGAAAACACAATCTTCCTTTGGCAATTGGTGAATGTGTCATGCAAAAACAAATAAAGGCCAAAGGCAATTGTATATATACAAAAAAAAAACAACACATTAAGAATGCAAGATATTAAGGCACACTTTGCATTATGAATCAACGCCAAAGTTCAATTCAAATCAAACATTCCTATTGGTGCATTCACTAAAATTAACCCCAAGGGCTTAACATAAAAATCAATGTTGAAACAATTTTTTTAATCTACCATTTTATGGCCTTATATTGGCCCCAATGTTGAAAAATGATACCTATCAACTTGGGAGGCCAATTTGTAACCCTTAAGGCCAATGTTACAATAATAAAATATTATTGTTTTGATGAAATCCACATCATAGGATCAAACTAAACCTTAACCAAACTTTATATTTTCTCTTTTTTTTCCATTTCATCTCCCTCCAATTTGTTATCTTCTTGTTGAACTTTTGTCTTTGTTTGTGAATGATGGATATGGAAGGAGTTTCCAAGTTTTTAACTTTGGATATGGAAGATGTGGTAATGTTTCATAAAAAAAGTGTGTCAAACCTAGGTTTTCATTCATTTTAGCCTTTCAAATGCATGTAACTACAAAAGCTAATCTACCCATCTTGACTTCAAATCATATTTTTCCAAATAGGGAAGGTTTGGAAAGATTAGCAAAATGTGTGCCCAAAAAGAAATCAATTAGTGAAGAAGTTCACAATTTTCAAAACACCCAAGAAAAAGATGTTCAAATTGTGGCACCATTTGAAGCCCAAAAAAAAAAAAAACAAAATAAAAACAAGAAAAAAAAAAAAAAAACAACCTTATAACAAGGTTGCATCCAAAAAAAGGTGGTGAAGGTTGAAAAAGGTGAAATGGATGGAAATGAAGAAAATAAGAAAAATTGGAAGGATTGTGGAAGCCTTAATTGCGCTTTTCATGGGGAGATGGAGTTGGAATTTGTCAAGAATGCAACAAAATAAGCATGTAAGATTTCAATTTGTATAATGTGTTTTTAATTCATGTTCATTTGAAATTTAAAAGGAAAAAATAAAATCAGATTAAGCCTTTCAACTCATGTTCACTAGAATTTTAAAAGCAAAAGAAAAAATTCAAGTTCATGTTAGGGCCAATTAAAGCCTTTAAAAAGGCCTTGGCTTTAGTTGTTTGCCTTTGCCCCGCCCCCCAATCCTTTGCCTTCAACATTTCCCCTTTGGTTTCACACCATGAGGTTTGAATTCACATCCTTGGGAGGATAGAAAAAGTTTTAACCATCAAGCCACTCCATTCAAAGTGCAATGAAGTAATTTATTTTTTCTTGTATAGTTTTAGCCACTAGAATTTTCTTATAAGAGACTATTTTTGCACCATTTCAAACCTAAAGTAACCTATAAATTACCATTTGTGACTTTTAAATAACATAAGGGCCATACATTGACATTTTTAATTTTCAGTTTTAATTTCCAAGGGTTGATGTATGGTTAAAATTGCATGTTTGCATGGTGACAACAATTCTTGGATTTATAAGGAAAACTGAAGCATGCAAGAAGTTCAATATGTCATTTAAGTAATACAAGATCGACAAATTAGCAAATGGCATTTTAAGGGAGGAAAGCCACAAATGCAAATTCCATGAACCCATTGATCAAATGTGGTATCAAACATGTACCATAATGAAACATGTCACCACATTTGTCGATGGTATGAAATTGCCTCAATTTGAAAACAACACTAAACTATTGGAAAAACTGGTTTCAAAGGCAACATCATAATTTGCAACTGAAAGTGGTAAGAAATTTTTTTATGAACAAACAATTGGCATGTTCACCAAAATGGTGGAAAATAATACTATGATGGTGAATTTTTTGAGAAAACCAATGCTCTATTGAAAAAAGTTGATTATCAAATGAATCAATTCATAAATAAATTGTAGGTCCATGAAACCTAATATGATTTTGAATCAAATGGTGTAGTTGGGAAAAACATTTAAAATTTCATGCTTCAATTTTGCTTCATAAAATGTGTTGGCTAATAATTCATGAGCTTGTGTGGCTTCCAACAACATTTTTAAAATTTTGATATTTTTTTCTTTGATTCTAATGCACCTTCAATTTCCTCATTTTTCCAATTGTCTTTACATTGTTTTCTTCTTCCCTATCTTCTACTTGAGTAATGCCTTCAAGGAGTTATTGTTGACACATTTCTTTGATAGCTTGTTTTGTCACATGAAACATCATTTTGTGTAGAAATTGTCCAAGGAGATAATTAGCTTCCATTTGCATTGTTTCTTCATATGCTTGAGCCCATTCCATGTTAATAATATTTTCACGAAAAATGCATAGGTTATGAAAAAAATGCAAGCCATAACCACATTTGGTATATGTTGTAATGACATCCAATCTTTTCAATAGGATCCACCACCATCATTTCAAAACTCCAAAAGACCTTTCCACCTCCATTCAAGAACTTGATTGTATGAAGTTTTAATATGTTTTTGCTCTTGGCAATCCTTCTTTGTCACCTTTAAATGGTGAGTAAAGCCATGGCCTCATTGGGCCTAAATCTCTAATCAATTTGTATGACAAAAATGCACCCTTGATTATTTTATTACTAATGTCAAATTTTTGAAACAATGTTCAATCATGGTTGCGGCCCAACCCATCCAAAATCATACTCCCAAAGCTTACTTTTTGCATTAACCACACCTTATAATAAAGTTGAATAAAACCCCTTTTGACAATAGTAAAAAGTTGGATCAATAGGTGATGCAATAATCGAAATCTGACTACCATCTACTACCCCAAAAACATAAGGTATGCTTTGAAGTTCTTCAAACTCGTTTGCTATTCTTCTTATGCTACTTATTATTAATCTTTCTATCACTAAGGTTTTAAGTGCTTTCTAATAACTACACAAAAGTCTTACAATGATAAATGTAATGCTTTCATTCACTCCATACTTGTAAAGTGTTACCACTTCCTAAACAAAAAAGAGCAATGACTACTTGTCTTTTGATTGTAATGCATGACTTCACATGAAAATCTACCCTACCCAAAGATTGAACTAGAATACTACACAAATAACAAAAAAATGTTAGGATTAATATTGTTCGTTGTTTGAACATCTTCATTAAGTAACTATCCAAAAGTTGTCCCTCCATGAGACCACTTGTTCATTCATAGCTCCATACAAATCTTTCTTCTATTACTCCATTTGCTACTATAATGAAAACAATCATCATCGTTGCATTATAATGTTAATGAAATGCAAGCTATTACAATGCCCCAACTATAATAATAACATGTCAAACCATTATGAAAAACATAAAAATTACAAAAATCTTGTGTTTACATTCATCCATGATGGTTTGTCTTTCAGGGTTTAGCTTGGGAAAGAGATGAAAAAAAAGAATGATATTAAAAAAATGCTAAGTTGAAATCTTGGTCCTTACTTTTTGGCCTAAATGATTTTAGACATAAACTCATTGCTCCCCCCCCAAGTGATATTTTATCACTAACTTAAGGCCAAACAATGAATGAAAAAGTGCTCAAATTTTCCATTATTGGCCCTCAAGAGTTTTTGGCCTTGATTCTTTGTCTAAGGTGGGCCTAAATATAATGTCATTCTTGTCATGTCCATAACATTTATATTGTGTTTGGCTTTATTTTTCCCCCTCCCATCCATTAATAGTGATACCCATATATTCATTCCCCATCCACAAATTTGTACAAATATTCCAAAAGGTAACAAATAATACATTCATCAATTCAACCACTATAATATTGTACTCCCATTGGGAAATCTTCCAAAATTAATACCCTCAACTTCTTTTGTGCAACAACAACAAGGGTACTTCAATGTTTGGTGTTTGTTTATGATCACCAACAATTCAACATTTTACAATAGGCCTTCTTTCTAGAGCACTCGAAACATTTGGTTATCTTACATAGTTGGAAAACATCTAAAAGGTTGTAGATGGATAATATAGGCTAATTCTTTTTCCAACATTCATCATACATTTTTTTAAAAAAGAAAATCAACTTGAACCTTCTTAAAAGAATTTGTAACGAATTTTCATATACTAAAATTCATGTGTCATCTAGGTCCAAGATTTGTCGACAACCTCCATACCTAAGGCTTTAAGATGTAGTCATGCTATTCTACCCATAGAAGAAAAATCGACTTAAATTTTTAGCAACCACCATCATTTGATTATATATGTATATATATAATTAAACACTTGCAAATCTCATATTAGTCTCTTTGATTCATTAGTGTTCAATTTTGGATGCCTCCTAGACTCATCATCATGTCAAAACAACCTTCTATCTTTCCAAAATGTAGCTTGCAACATATTTTTTCCAACATTATTAGCTCATTTTGTGTCAATTTGTTTTAAATGACTTGATGTGTAGAGTAAGGCTTGCTCCTTGGGGGCGGTAGCCCAAAGGTGTAGGCCCAAAAATTAAAGGGGCTGGGTTGCCACCCATGAAGATAAAAAAATCACCATGGACCCACAATGACTTCATTGATGCCCTTTCATAATATTGCACGTAAAACCCCAGTTTTTTTTGTTCATTAAATGAATGAACTCATGTCCTCCACCTCGTCACCCATTTAAAAATGTTCAATTTGAGGCATCATCGATATTGTCATTTCTAGGGACGTGATGTGCACCTTAGCGATTGCCGTCATTTGTGGATATTATAAAATAATATTTAATAAAAAATCAATGTTCCCGTCATCGAACATTTTATATGAAGTGCCCGGCACACCTTCTTTCAAAACTTTGGGGGTTCCTATTGCTTTACCCCTAGTGCATTTTACTTTACCCCAAGTGCCTTTTTACTTCACCCCAAGTGCCTTTTACGTTGCGGTAACATTTGAAAAAATGGCACGAGGTGGTCGCCCAAGGTCCTTCGTGTGTATAACCGGTTAGAGAGTTTAGGGTCCTTTGTGTGCGATAACTCTATTGTTACATAATGAACTCTAGGGAAACTTATATCCATGAATGACGGGTCCCTCTTTGAAAATAGGAGGGTTTTAATTACGTCGACTCCTTAAGAGAGAGAGAGAGAGGGATCTTACATCTATAAGGAGGGCGAGATTTTACACTTACCTATAGGTTCTAAGACCCCCCTCATTCTTAAGGAAAACTAAAACCCCGCTCGCCCCCATGTGCCTCGTATGTATTGCAATTTTCGTGTTCATATATAATGTTTGTTTCATGGTTTTCCAATGGAGAAAAAGCCCATGGGTGAGGAACACTTTGAAATTGCAAGGGGTTGGACTCAACCACCACCTTGTTTTTTGGCTCATGCTTTTACAATGGATAAAAGCCCATGGGTGATGAACACTTTGAAATTGCAAAAGGTTGGACTCAACCACCACCTTGATTTTTGGCTCATGCTTTTACAATGGATAAAGCCCATGGGTGGGGGTGGGGGTGGGGAGGGGGGGGGGGGGAAATTCCCAAAA
>Ga0209611_10011954_pt1 | contig 12330 bp, 6 predicted proteins | sample S1TSphgellanicum_3_FD_187693 | JGI IMG/M metagenome (GOLD analysis project Ga0209611, IMG submission 187693) | Host-associated microbial communities from peat moss isolated from Minnesota, USA - S1T2_Fc - Sphagnum magellanicum MG (SPAdes) (version 2) | ecosystem: Host-associated > Plants > Peat...
CATTTTTTTAATCTACTTGCACCTATTTTTATTAAAATAGGATGGTGCACCTACTTTCATTCATAATAACCTACTTAACTACTAATTAAATATGTTTTTATTAAATGTTTTTACATAGAATCAAAACCCATAATAACTTCAACCTTTTAACCCAATCAAATTACATGTTTAATAATTTTATGATGCATTTGTATGGTCTTGTATTCAACCAAAAAAGAAACATGAATTAGTCTACTTGACGATGTTTTCACCCATTTGGATGCATATCCTTCCTTGTACAAAAATAAAGAATATGTTTTATTAGTATTTAGAGGTTAGGTCTAAATTTGAATAATTGGGCAACATTGGTATATAGGCATGCACCTAGTATCAAGGATTATACCAAGTTGGTATGACATGAAGCAATACCATTCCTTGGTACTTACACCAATACAAATAGTATGACCTAAAATAACATTAGCCTAGTACCAATACCAACTAACCAATGTTGGGTCAAAACTTGTAACTAAGAGCCAAAGGCATTACTTTGGAAAAGGACTACACGTCTTTTTTCCAACAAATTATTTTTACATGTAAATGAATTTTTTTATAACTTGTTCTAAAAAAGTTGTAAATGTTCCAAATGCATGACATTTTTTTTTGTTAGTCATTATTGAATAAATATGAATTTTAAAAAGTGTGCAAATTCCTTACAAATTTAATGGTTCATCTTGAAAAATGATCAAAATTTTAAATCATCACCAAAAATAAAAATTTCACATTATTTAGTTTTATTATACTCTACACCATAACTTTTCTTCATACATCATGTACAGTATAACCCATTTATATGTGGTAAAAGACTCTTGAAGCTCTGAAATTATGAATCAATTTTGAAACATTCTTTGAATTTTTAAAGTTTTAAAAGTTCACATTTAAAAAAGTATGAATGTTTTTTGAGTGTGGTTAATGTGTTTTTATTATCTATATTTTTTCAATGAAAATTCTTTGATTATATGAGTCCTTTTGATAGTCCTTTGCAAAATTGACTCCATTTGACGTAGTAAATGTACATTTTCAAATGTCCTAAAATAAAACCAAAACTTAAAATTGGATCAAATGAATTTCTACTCTAAGTTCCTTAACATTCATACGAGGGAAAAATGACTAACTTGCCATGATTACTAAATGATTTTAAATGGTAATAAAAAAAAATGTTTGATTTTGACAGATTATGTCTAACATCCAATGCCCTTTTTGGCTTCTAATTATGTGTTTTGACTTTGTTGTAAAGATCTTTTATGTTAAAAAAACTTTAAATCTTGGTTTTGATGTTTTAAATAATTTTGGAGTTACTCTAGGTATAGATTTCAACCTATTTTTTGCAATTATTAAAGTTTTCAATTTCATTTTGGTAATTTTTTTCAAACTTAAGAGCCTACTCCTACTTCTTTCAAAATGTTAATTTGATTCCATGCACATTACTCTCCCCAATGCCAAAAAATGTATAGGTACACATTCTACAACAAATTAAAACCCAGGGTCTACATAAGTAAACAATTGAACAATTACCTACTTAATATTTTATTTTAAAGTTTAGCCTACTTGTTAACTTTTCAAAAAAACCAACTTGTTTATGTAAAGAATTTAAACATGTGTTCAAGAGTGTTTTTTTCACTACAAGGAATTTGTACATTAATGAGTGATTTTTTCGACTATTTTTTAGTCATAAATGACACATCTGATTGTAAATTTATGTAGTCAATTTTTACAAGTTGCATAAAATTTTAATTGTTAAAGACATTGTGTGGAGCAAAGTCAAATTGGCAATCATGTTGAAGAACAACTTACACCAACTTTTTATCCAACTAACATTCAACTTACATGGCATGATCATTTTTCACTAGTTTTTTTTACTAAAATGTGTAGTGACATATGCCTATGTGACATGGTCATTTGCAATTATATATTCAATTAAAAAGTGGAAACTTGCGAACATCTAAATTTTTTACCATTGAAATGTTGACATGTGGCAAGCTCCAAGTTGAACAAATGGCACCATGTGACCTATGTAGGTTAACAATTTAATCCACCTAACCTATCTAGCCTAGGTCACCTACATTAAAAACATGGGCTAAAGAACCTAGGTGGTTTAGGTTAGATATTTCAACCTAGGGTAAGTACCTAAATTACATAACTTAGATTAAGGTAAATAAGTTGTAATAAGGATTTGATCCTTTCACTTGCACATTGAGGGGAAAAATGTTTATCATTGTACCAATGTTTTTTTAATGTAATATGAAATGGAATCACAATTTTAATCCAACATTTTTCCTAACCTACTAAAATGACCTACTCAACTTGCCCTAAGTTATGTAAGCTTATTTAGAGGTTGTTTCTAGGCTACCTAAAAGTTGCATAGGCTACCAAAAGTGTCTAGGGGTTGCTTAAACTACATAAAATACTTAGGAATTGCTTAAGGTAACGTGATGTATTACATACACTAGTTAACTTTTAACACACAGTTGCGTGTTTAGCGCAAAGCGAATTAATCTTTCGCCTTTTACTAGTTAACTTTTAACACATTTACATTTGCAACTATGATATATAGTCATAATTCAAGTTGCATAATGCATCTTTTAGCATATTTGGCACATTGAATACTCAATTCTACCATGTTTTGAATTCAAATTGCATAGTGTGCATGGGAAAACAAGATTAAATGTGAAGAGTGGTGATTGTGTCGAATACTTATGTGAAAGTAAACACTTTTTCCTAGACTCTCTTTGATCACAATGCAATTATTGATTTGAATATTATGTGAACTATGAGTTTGAGAACACAAAGGACAAACATGAGATGAATTTCTCCTCCTAGCAATAGAAATCTTTGGCCATTTGCACAAAAAAATGGATGATTTTTTATATGATCGTGGTAACAAATGATGTGAACCTTCAAGACTTTGTTCCAAGATAAGGGGGGAGGAGGGGGGGGGTGACAAAATAAGAGGAAAAAAAAAGTGGAAACAAAAAGACAATGTCTAGACTTAATTACTAAGTTCCAAATCTGAATGATCATGAACTAAACTAGAGGTCATACTTTACCTATCTATAGCATATGCAATATTTGAAATAGTAAAGGGATTTGCAAGTGGTGAAAGTTAGGAGGTAAACCACTAATGTTATTTAACTTAGAATTTGTTGAGGTTGCATCTTTTGATATGTCTTGGTGTTGAAACTTGTTGTCTGAAGAGAGTGTGTTAGGAGCAAAAGGCCAACAAAACTAGGGGTATGTGAAGTTTGATGAAATATTTGGTTTCAATCGTGGTCATTTTCTTTTGACATTGAATTTGAATTGTACTTCAAAAGATGCAAGTCTATTCCATCCTAAGCAAGGCTATAGTAGTGAAGTTGGCTTCCTATCAACTCCTCCACTCCTTTGGACCCACCTCCCATTCCCATTGCTGATTTGCTCCTTCTAGTTTTAGAGATTTGACTTTAAACAATTCAAATGGGACTTTTGTCTTTCCTTTCATGATTGACACTTTCTTTTTTGTAATGGTTCTTGCATGAAAAAAGTTTGATGGGGTTCATATGGAACACATTTAAGTAATGGTTCGAGTTTTGTGTTTTGGTGTGGTTGTTTTATGCAGATTTTTTGCTATGTGAATTTGTCCTATTATACTTGTGTGATGCACAAACTTGAGAAACAATGTCAAACTATGGTCATGAACTCCTAGTTCATTATTGTATTCTCCAATTGTGTGCATTTGTCACCATTGAATTTCCTCTCAATCAAGAATTATTATACACAAACCTCTAAAATGAGAGGAGACTATACACAATAAGAGGCCAAGAAAGTCAAGGAAACTGCATATAACTTTGCACGTTACCATTCAATGATTTGTATTTGGCATTACCCACAATTGGCATATTTAACTTTTAAAGGTTGAATGTGTATGGTTTGTTGTTGACTCTAAAGTTCATACCATTGTTTCCTTGGTAACATAGATTTAAGAAAAAACCTTTGGAGGGTTTGCTCATCATTTCCCTCCTTTGACAACAAATGCTTGCAAATATGTCTTGGAATTGATTTCCAATCACCAAATGTGATCTACAATTTCATATGAGGTTGGATTTTTTCTTCTAGTGCATTACCCTATTCCATTCCTCAACCAAGTTTGCATGCCAATTCAATTTGGACACCCAATAACTATAAGAGTAAGGTAATGCCCAAGGACTAAGGTGTTCCCAAAATAAGCACCCACCCAACCCCATGAGTGCTTAGATCATCAACACATTGTTCCTAAAGCATTTAATTGACATAAAAGCATTGGAAGAATTTTTTAAAAAAAAATCATTCTTTTCTTGCAATACCATGAGAAAACTAGAAAACAACACAAGATGCTCGGTCACCACCGCATGCATTTTGTTTTTCTAAATGCCCCACCCTTTGCAGAGCAAAAGTTCCGCTTGGAAACATTCTTTCCAAATACACTAGAAATTTTCTACTAGTGCTTTACATACGGTGAACATTTGTATAAGACTAAGAACTTTGTTCCATTGAACTTTCAAGATGTGCAACACAAGTCAAATTAGGTTTGTAATATCATGTTTGTGCCATGAGGTTTTGTGTTCCTATATATATATATATATTCCTAACTTTTGACACTACCAATTCCTTTCATAGATGAAAACAAAAAAATTAAAATGTGATTTTGAATGTGTGAGTATCAATGTTTTTTCTTTTGTGGCGATTTTTTTTCAAAAATGAAAATAAATAAGTGAATTTTCTTTTTCAGGTTTTTGATCACCAAATTCAAAGAAGAAATTAAAAAATTTAACCCCAAAAAAAATCAATGTTTTGCATCAAGCCAAGTGAAAAGACAAGGACAAACAATTTTTGAAACAAAAATTTCATGCAACCAATGAGAAGGCTCAACATGCACCCGAGGTGGGCCTATAGTAAGTTTATTACTATTTTGGCGGTATCTTTTTTCTTTTCTTTTTTGTCCCTCTCCTCTTTGGTGATCTCATTTTCTTTTTCATAATAGTTGAAGACAGTTGAGGATGTTGGAGTTAATACTTCTTCTATATTGAGGAGTCTCCAAAGTTTGAGAATTAGTTGTGATGGCCAAATCAAGAAACTCATTGGAAAAAAAACATAAAAAAAAAAAAATCTGAACTTGGTAGGCAACCCCCAACTAGTGAATATGGAAACACATATAAAAAGGATGCTTAAATTTTGTACATTCATATTTTGTTTATAGCCAAATTGGCTAAACCATCTCATGGCTGATAATCACCACAAGGCTGAACCCTACATCACATTTTGGCTGATCATGAGGAGAGGTGCAATGAGAGGCCAATCCAATCCATTTGAAGACATTCAAAGGTGTTTTGGCTCTCTAGCATATTAAACTCATGTTGAAGCTTTCCTTGTTTGTTAGTAGTGTTTTGAGTGCCCTGAACATAATTAAATATACTTATTGGATAGGGGTAAGGCTATTATTATTGGTTAGGGTTTCCCAGAAATTCTAGGACATTTCCATCTCACCCAAAAGTTAAAGTTGAGTTGAGACCTGCATTTTGGGAATGCCCTCACCCTCCGGCTTTTTACCTTACACTTGCAGACCTAAAGCTGCCTTCACACTCGGTGTTAGCACCTCTGGTGGTAGGCGGGCTAACACCACCGTACTAGCTTGTTGGAGAAAGGTCGGAAAAGACTATGTACCACCCAAACCATGATGGTATGGAGGGGCCATAGTGAACCAGCACCCACCAGCACACCATCCACTGGATGCTCATTACTACTCAGTTGTGGATGAATCTCAACCGAGTTAATAGTTGGTTTCACCTTGGTAACCAATTTAGTAGGAAATAGGTCTCATATATAGGTAGGAAAATAGATAAATACTAGGTAAGTAGATGGTTTATACATTAGGAAGGGCTTGGTTTTTACTACCTACCTACTAACTAACACCCTCCCTTGTGGGTTTTGTTAGTAGGTAGGTAGAAAAGAAAAAGCAATTGAGCTAACCATCATGGTTAGCTACGGAACTGGAACCCAATAGAAAACTGTTTTTCTGACCACTTACCATTCATCATCATCAGGAGGAGGAGGAGGAGGAGGAGGAGGGCATCATAACACGCTTGAGACATTTGACAAAACAAAAAAGATAAAATGATCACAATTCACAATAACACCTGGTGATGAACATTCCTCAAAATGGTAGACCCAATGAAAAACTATATCTGATCTCAAAGTTCATGTAACAAATGTCGATAACAAACAAATGTTGGGGGAGGAGGAGGAGGAAGACAGGAATGAACAATGAACAAAGCACCCACCGGTAGCAGCACAACATGCAGGATGAATGGTAGGTGGATAGGAAATGCTTTTTCATTGTAAAATCCTATCACAAAGCTAAACCACGATGGTTAGCTATCTATTAACCATCCATATACATCTATCTACATAGTCGTCATCATCGTCGTCAAAGTGTGTCACTTACTTACATATGTAAAGCATCATCATCACTATATTTGTTTATTTTTGTATATTTTGGTCCCTCATTGTGTCAAAAATAAAATAAAATCATGTTCACTGATGTTATAATGATGTTGTACGAACAACAATTTACACAATTTGAAAAGAGTACTCTTCATTTTTCAAATAACTTTCATTAGATAAAAATTACTCATCAACCTATCCTTCCTCACTATCCCTTTAAGATGTCACAAAAAAACACTTTATGTAAGAGAAAAGCCTATCAGCAAACCCTTCAATAAACTTAAAGAGATCTCAAATATGAAAGGGTCTGTTAATAAACCCTTCTCCTATACATATATACTAGTTTGAACCCCGTGCCTAATGCACAGGTGTGTGTGTATTTGACGATACATATTACAAAATTACAATTACAAACTACATTTCCAAAACCTCTTTATATACGACATTCCACATGTATTCACACCACGTCTGTATTCCACTCTTTCTCCACCCCATTGGAGTAAACAGACCATGACGAGACGAATGGATGATTGGATGGATGAACTGATAGATGATGAGACAGATGGATGAAATGATGCTTCACGATGTCCTTTACTATATGTAATAGTAACCACTTGCATTCCAAAGCTACTTGCCCGCACACATACCTAGGTAGTTTGCCTAGGTAGTGTGAGGGAGAAGTGAATCAGGTCAAGAGGTTATTCTTCCTGCGCCCTATTTATTCAGCAGAGGATGAATAAAAACCAAGTCAAGATCCGGAGGCAGGCAAGATAGTCGTGGGGGTTGTCATAAGTTAGCATTGTTGCTACCATTGCCACACAAAACAAATTATTCTATGTGCAAGTCCCAACAAGAAATGCTCAGACAAAAAGCTACAGGAATATTTTGGTCACACAAAACTGAAGCACAGGGAGTTATAGACAGGGGGTGGGGTATAATAATAATCAGGCCTAGCCAATTAGGTACTTTCTTCTCTCTCTTTTCTTGGTTTTTTGCCTCCAGAATCTTATCTAAGTTTGTGGCCCTGGTGGATAGTGGAAGTAGTAGTAGTAGTAAGATTGACATCAAGGGAACAACACTCTTGATAAGTGCCACAAAAAGCCCATGACAAAAACTTTTGCAAAGTTTATTCTCTCACAAGTCACAAGTAACAGATGTTACAAAAACACTGAGTAATATCCCCTAAAGCCTATAACAATTTTTTTGGGGAAAGTTCGTTGTTATAACACTCTTTTTGCACATGTAAACTTGGGTGCTTTTTTGTTTGAAGTTCCATCACATTTAAAGAGATGTTATGTAGCCTTCTTTGAATGTGAGGGGAGAGAACTTGGGTACTTTTTTCTTTTTATCAAAATTTATTATTCTCAAGTAAGAGATGACTTAAAAGTCCTTCCGATTCTGAGAACTTGAGCCCATTTGTAAACAATCAAAAGGTACCCAATTTTCATATTGCCTTCAAATCAATTCTTCACAGTGATTTACTTCCCATGAGATGAACCCAATGTAGACCAAATTCCCACAAATTGCCCACACATAGAATTTGTGGCAAGATTTCACTTCCAGGAGTTGGATGTCATAAGATGTGTCCATTCTTAGTTCAAAGAATAACATGTCATGTATTGCTCATTGGGTTAGTAATGAAACCTAACAACAGATGCTACCAACAAACTGACACCTCTCAAAACTCCGATATCATTTCCAGAGTTGCAATGCAAAACCATAATTTAGGAGTTGTTAAGAAGATGGATATGCCACATCTATGAGAAACACTAGCAAATGCAGTTTCCACACTTAGCTGCTCAAAATGTCAAAACCAATCTTCACATTACATAACTCAGGAGGAGAAGAGACTCACTGTACAAACAATTTCAAAATAGAACCTGGTCCTGGAACAAAATCATTGTCCAGTGAAAAGGGTGACTAGAAAAAGCCGTGTTTAGATAATGTAGGAGGGTGTTCCTTCTAACATAAAAAAAGGTACCTGGCAGCAGCAGCAGCAACTATTTTCCCAAAAAACTATTCCAATGAAACGGGTGACTTTCAGAAACTGAAACATGAAAAGTTCAAGCCTTTCTTCCACTTCCCTGACTTGAATGAGAAGTGTATATGCTCATCACATGCCAAAAGAAACTGCTCCACATCCACCGGACTGTCTGCATGGACATAAATCTCGAGAGTCTCGAGTGATGGAACTGCAGCAAAGATGAGTCGCAAAACAGAGAGGCATGTGTCCATTTTCTGAACAACCATGTGGACTATGAGGTGCTTGAGGGATGGCCACTTGTTGAACATGGCTAGTTCATGCTTGTTCTCAAAACCATCTTCCAAGGAGTGCCAGAGCCCTGGACCAATGCTCAGTGTATGCAAACATGGGCATGATGCCTCAAGCTCTTTGATGTCAGGGGTCATCAATGGAACATCAGGTAACAGACCCTCCCACTTTCCGTCATCCCCTAGAGCTATGCATGGCACATCAAGGAAGACCTTCTCTAGTAGCGGGTTGTTTCTGATGAGCTTTGTTAGTGTAAAGAAGTGAGAGGCTCCAAACAGAAGCTCCTTCAGGTTAGAAATCCTCTCAAACTCCACCACTGCACCCTCTCGTTTCTCCATGCAAACAGCCACATATGCCAGACTCGGTGCAGAAACCCAGAGTGAATCTGGGCATGACATTTTGAGCTGCAACTTATGTACGTTAGGAAGGTTTAGCTCAACAGTCTTTGCCTTTGTTGAAAGCCCCAAGCACATGACTTGCATGTGCTCTGATGTGATCTTGGCCTCCTCAACCCCAAACACACTCACAACTGCAAGCATGGTCAGAGCAGGCATGCAATTGCTGATTTCTGTCAGCCCCCTGCCCATCATCTTTATGCACCGGAGTGTCAGGCATGTCACATGTGGCAATACCTGGCAGTCCTTTACATCCAGAAACATGTTCCGGAGCTCTAATGTCTTCAGCAATGGACCTGAAAAAACATTCAGACACAACAAACACATCAGTATATGTCTTCAAATCATATAGCTCCTGATGCTGATAGAAATCAGCAGAGACAGAATTTGGGGAGATGATCACCATCACTTACAGGTATCAGCAAGGATCTGTACAACTGGGGTTGGGCGCAAGATGGCTTGCTGTCCATAGTCCACAAGACAGAGGTGCTGGAGAGTAGGGCCAACTCTATGTGCCCAATTGGTCACAAAATGGGGTTCACTCAACCAGAAGTCCTTGAGATGGATTTCATCCTTTTGAAAAGGGTTGGCTTGCATCTCTGGCTCAATCTCAAGCTTCAAGTGCTCAATCCTTTTTACCTGCTGCACCATGTTCATGACTGCTAGCTTGAAAGGCACTTGGGCATGAAGCCCAGCGCCTGAACCACCACAACACTCCTCTTCATCCTCATCTTCTTCTTCCTCCTCATCTTCTTCCTCTTCTTCCTCCTCCTCCTCCTCCTCTTCATCATCATTATCCTGATCTCCAATGCTCTGACCCCCAAAGTTTTGACCTACATTGTAACCATCACCCATGTTGATGTGGTGCATGCCTGGAGGTTTTACAAAAAAGAGTCGACGTGCCTCCACATAATACTTCTTCAAGCAGATCAACTGGACATAAACAACATTGTGCACAGCTTGTTGCAACCCTTTGCTGACAACACAGCATTTTGCTAAATCCCTTGCATCCCGCACTCTGTTCATAACCTCCACCACTAGGCATTCTGGTAACACCTGTCAAATAATGACCAACCAGCATATAGAACACACCACAAGATTATTACCACAAAATGAACAAACATTACAGGAAGTGGTTCAGTTATGAAGAAAGCGTCAGCTCTCTCATCTTGTGTACATCATATGTGTGAGAGTGCTGCACATTTCTAACTGTCTCTCAAGTGATAAAACGTATTTTGGGTGCAAGGAAAGAGCTTGCACTTGCACTTTCTTTCAAGACCGAAAACATCCAACAGCAATTCATTTCACAGTAACACCCTCACTATTTTGTGAAACAAAACATATATTCTTGCTTTCCTCATATGTATGCATGCTAGTGGCTCCTCAGCTCAACTCTAAAGAAGCAAATGAAACAACTTGGCTTCAAACCCCAGCAGATAGGTATATAGCTTTTTACCTCTTCAAGGCTGGGTTGTGCCATTGTTCCCTTTCTGTGCAAGCTACTCTCCTTCTTTAAGCTTGTAGCTCCTGAACCAAATCCAATTCCTTCAGAGTCAATAAAACTGCAATGCACAAAAGGGCTTCTGCACTTACTGAAAGACAGAGAGACAGACCCATCTGAGGAGAGACTGTCACCCATGAAATTCATAAACTACATCCACGGTTAAAACTTGGCAACAACTATAACCACATACAAGGTCATCACCCAACGCTGCTTCTTGCAACCCCAAAACTATCTTCATTCGGAGAAAAAAAATACTGAAAAAAGTGGTACAATGGACAAAGCTTCTGATTGGTTTCACATGCTCGTTTGTCATTGAAGCTCATGATGTCCATCAAAGAGGAAGAAGAGAAAGAGCTAGGTATTCTGAGAAGGAGCTAGCTTTTGCAGAATAGGTGAAGGGGCCAAGGGTGAGCGAGAGCTTAAGAAGAAGAGCTTAAGGAAGAAGCTGACATACAGAGAGATATGGTAAGTAAGCTGCTGTTATCTGAAGTCCAGAACTTGTGAAACTGGCCACCTGCTGCACCCCCTCTCAGCATGAAAATAGAGGACGGTGGAAAGAAAGCTACTATTCCATGATGTAGTTCTGCTACTGCTGCTGCTGCTGCTGCTCCTCCTCCCGCTGGAAGACATGAAAACATCACAACAACCAGAGCGTTAAAGGAGTGTTTACTATCTCATACAACAACCCACCCACCCAAAGCGGCCGTTCCTTTCAGCACAAAACCCCAATACCCGAGTTCTCGATCCCAGTTTCTCCGAGTACAAAAGAGGAGAGCTCTGCCTCACATCTTCTTACAACCCACTTAGGAAGAAGGCTTGTTCTACCACAGGAAGACACATCTTGCGGAATCTATGACAAGACCAATCTCCTCCCATCTACACTCCTTATACCCACTATAAACGTTCTCCTCCTCCTCCTCCTCCTCCTACCTTTCTACACCAAAACCTGTTTACTACGCTAAGGAGCTCACAAGCTTGTGAAATGATGCAAGCTCCACAACAAACAAGCGATTGAGAAACTTGCTTTCTAAGACCAAAACGAGCTCCTGCTCCCCTTTTTCTCTTTCACTTCTGCTGCTGCTGCTGCAGTTCCACTCATGAGCAAAACAAAACACCGAACCAGTTTGCAAACTAGATTCAGAGCTTGGAAAAAAATGGGATTTAAAAAAAATAATAATTGCAAAACGGGGAAATTAAGAGGAACTCTTTCTTTCCCCCCAACACAATACTAACAATCTTCGCATGCGCTCTCCGAAAGACCACAAAGATGTGCACTTTCGCAAGCTCGGTCATATAGGGCAAGCGCACGGCGAGAGGAGAGAGACAATGGGTGACCCAGTGATACGTTGGGTACTGGAGGGCCGAAACCCGAGAATCTATCGGCCTCTATATCTTCGGGTGACTACCCACGCCTTAATCCACCTTGCACATTACCTAGTCAATGGATCACATGCTAATGTAGGATCACCTGCTCTGTGTCAACCGACCTAAAGGCTTGTATACCTGCCCGGCCTTTCAATGGGTGGCGCTTTATTTTACTTATGAATGAAATGGAATGGGGGGACAAAGGGTGTGTGACCTTTGCTTAAGGAATTATAATAATGGGTACTAAATTAATAAATAATACCCCCCCCCCCCCCCCCCCCCCCACATTTTTTTTTAAAAAA
>Ga0209611_10011955_pt1 | contig 12330 bp, 8 predicted proteins | sample S1TSphgellanicum_3_FD_187693 | JGI IMG/M metagenome (GOLD analysis project Ga0209611, IMG submission 187693) | Host-associated microbial communities from peat moss isolated from Minnesota, USA - S1T2_Fc - Sphagnum magellanicum MG (SPAdes) (version 2) | ecosystem: Host-associated > Plants > Peat...
CGTGTCGTGCGAAGCACGCATTCGCGTGACGGGGTCCAGGGGCAGAGCCCCGGCCTTCCTTCCTACCGCCGCACCCCTTATCGTGCGGGCATGCCTTTTCCTTTCTCTGCGATCGTCGGACAGGACGAAATGAAGCAGGCGCTGCTGATTGCGGCGGCTGATCCCTCTATTGGCGGCGTGCTGGTGTTTGGCGACCGCGGCACCGGCAAATCCACCGCGATCCGCGCTTTGGCGGCGCTGCTGCCGCCGATGCAGGTGGTCGGGGGGTGTCCCTACAATTGCGATCCGGCGACGCATTTCTCGCAGTGCGTGGCGGGATGCCCGGCGCGCGCTGGGGGGGCCACGCCGCCGCCGGTGAGCGTGCCGGTGCCCGTGGTGGATTTGCCGCTGGGCGCGACCGAGGACCGCGTGGTCGGCGCGCTCGATCTGGAGCGGGCGCTGACGGCGGGGGAGAAGGCGTTCGAGCCGGGGCTGCTGGCGCGGGCAAATCGGGGTTTTCTCTACATCGACGAGGCCAATCTGCTGGAGGATTTCCTGGTCGATCTGCTGCTCGACGTGGCGGCCAGCGGCGAGAATGTGGTCGAACGGGAAGGCATATCCGTCCGCCATCCGGCGCGGTTCGTGCTGGTCGGCAGCGGCAATCCGGAGGAGGGCGAGCTCCGGCCTCAGTTGCTCGATCGGTTTGGGCTGAGCGTCGAGGTGACGACGCCGCAGGATATTCCCACCCGCGTCGAGGTGATCCGCCGGCGCGACGCGTATGATCGCGATCCGGCTGCGTTCGTGGCGCGCTACGCGGCGGAGGATGGGGCAATCCGCGAGCGCATCTTTTCCGCCCGCGCGGCGCTGAAATCGATCGCGGTGTCGGATGAGATGCTCACCGAGGCGGCGACGCTCTGCCAGACGCTTGGCACCGATGGCTTGCGCGGCGAATTGACCTTGATCCGGGCAGCGCGGGCGCTCGCCGCGCTCGAGGGGCGGGCGGAGGTTACCTCCATGGCGCTGCGCTCCGTCGCGCCCTCGGCGCTGCGGCACCGGCTGCGGCGCGACCCGCTGGACGAAGCGGGCAGTTCGGTGCGGGTGGAGCGGGCGTTGATGGAGCTTTACCCCGCGTGAGCCGGCTTGACGATATCGCCGCCGCGGTTGGCTTGCTCGCAGTCGATCCCGGCCTCGGCTGCCGCCTGCGGGGGCCCGTCGGCCCGATGCGCGATGCGATCCTGCGCGCGCTGCGTCAGGCGCTGCCGCCCGCCACGCCGTGGCGCATGCTACCGGCGGGCGCAACGGACGACCGCTTGCTCGGCGGCCTGGACCTGGCCGCGACCTTGGCCGCGGGACGGCCGGTGGCCGAACGCGGACTGCTGGCGCAGTCGGATGGTGGCGTTCTGCAAATCGCCATGGCCGAGCGCCTCGACGTCGGCGTTGCGGCGCGGCTCGCGTCGGCGCTCGACTGGGGCGAGGTGGTCACCGAGCGGGACGGATTTTCGTCGCGCGCTCCCTGCACGCTGGGCCTGATTGCGCTGGACGAAGGCATCGACGAGGCGCCCCCCGGCGCATTGCTGGACCGGCTGGCATTCGAGCTGCCCGGCGATGGCATCGGTGGACAGATCGATCCGCCGGACGACGCGGCGGTAGCATCTGCCCGCGCGCTTCTGCCCGGCGTGGCCATTTCCGACGACGCGGTAACGGCGTTGGTCACCACCGCCATGCAGCTCGGTGTCGCCTCGCTGCGCGCCCCGTTGCTGGCTGTCCGGGCGGCCCGCGCCGCCGCCGCGGTGGCAGGCCGCGACGCGGTTGAGCAGGCGGACCTGGAGATCGCCGCCCGCCTGGTTCTGGCGCCGCGCGCGACGATGCTGCCAATGCCGCCCGAGCCGCCGTCCGAACCCGAGCCACCGGAGCCGCCGGATCAGCCGGCAACGAACGATCACGCCGAGCAGCCCGACGGCCCATTGGCGGACCGCGTGCTCGAGGCGGCCAAAGCGGTGCTGCCGGCGGAACTGCTCGCGGCGTTGGCAACCGGCGCGGCGTTGCGGGGCAAGATGGGCGGCAATACCGGGGTGCGGCTGCGCGCCGCCAAACGGGGGCGTCCGGTGGGCGTGCGGGCCGGGGCGCCAAAGGGTGGCGCGCGGCTGAACCTGCTCGCCACGCTGCGCGCCGCCGCGCCGTGGCAGAAACTGCGCGGCGCGGCGCACGGACGCATCGCGGTCCGGCGCGACGACTTTCGGATACGCCGGTTTCGCCAGCAGACCCGGACCACGACGATCTTCGTGGTGGACGCCAGCGGCAGCGCCGCGGTGCAGCGGCTCGCCGAGGCCAAGGGCGCAGTCGAGCTGCTGCTGGCCGAATGTTACATAAGGCGCGACCGGGTCGCCCTGCTCTCCGTGCGCGGGCGCAGCGCGGACCTGTTACTGCCGCCGACGCCGTCGCTCACCCGCGCCAAGAAATGCCTGGCCGCGCTGCCGGGGGGTGGCGGCACGCCGCTCGCCGCCGGCTTTGCCGCCGCCCTTGTGTTGGCCACCCAGGTGCAGCGCGAGGGCCAGACGCCGCTGGCGGTCTTTCTCACCGATGGACGCGCCAACATCGCGCTCGACGGCACCCCCGGCCGCCCCGGCGCCGAGGCGGACGCGCTCAGCGTGGCCGGCACCTGGCGCGCCGCTGGTTATTCCGCACTTGTCGTCGATACGTCCGCGCGGCCGCATCCGTTTGCGCGCAAACTGGCCGACGCGGCGGCGGCACGCTATCTGCCGTTGCCGCGGGCCGATTCGGGGGCGTTGCGCCAGGCAGTTCAGGCCAAGGTAGAAGAAAGCAGTTCTTTTTTGAAAAAAAGCACCAAAAAACTTTGACTCTGTTTTTCGCGGGTTGGTCATAGATATGGATTGGACTCGTCAGGGGGCGGATTGGCCTAATCGCGCCAGCAGCCGATTTGTAAAGGTCGATGGTTTCCCCTGGCACGTTCAGCGCATGGGCGAAGGTCCGGTGCTGGTGCTGGCGCATGGGACTGGCGCCGCCACGCATAGTTTTCGCGACCTGATGCCCGCGCTGGCGCGCCATTTTACCGTGGTAGCGCCCGACCTGCCGGGCCATGCGTTCACCGGCGCGCCGGCCCCGTATCGAATGCGCCTGCAGGACATGGCCGACATGTTCACCGCCCTGCTGCGCGCGCTCGCGATTTCGCCGGCGCTTGTCGTCGGTCACTCCGCCGGCGCCGCGATTCTCGCGCGCATGGTGCTGGACGGCGGCATTGCGCCCAAGGCGCTGATTGCGTTGAACGGTGCGCTACTGCCGATCCCGGGCATGTCGGGCCAGATTTTTTCCGGCGTTGCCAAGATGCTGGCAATGGTGCCCGCGGTGCCGTGGCTGTTTTCCTGGCACGCCGGCGACCGGGCCAACGTCGCCCGCACCATCGCCGGCACCGGCAGCACGCTGGACGCGGCAGGGCTCGATTATTACGGCCGCCTGCTGAGCGATCCCGGCCACGTCGGCAACGTTCTCGGCATGATGGCGAACTGGGACCTGGACGGTTTGCAGCGCGACCTGCCGTCGTTCCCCACGCGCCTGGTGCTGGTGGCGGCGGATGGCGACAAAGCGGTGCCCACCAAGGTTTCGCGCAAAGTGCAGGCGCTGGTGCCGGGCTCCACGCTGCTGACGCAGGCGGGGCTGGGGCATCTGTCGCATGAGGAGGCGCCCGCGGAAACGGCGGCGCTGATAGTGGACGTCGCGCGATCTGTTGGTGTTATGTAATTATATCGTATCGCGTTTGACGAACGAACTAAGTATTTCTCTTTCGAAAACAAAACAAAAAACTTTTGTTCTTTGTTGCTGTCCCCGTAAACCTTCGCGCCTCCCGCGCATTGTGACTCCCGTCACAGCGCACGGGAGTTACATAAAATGAAACGGCTTCTGCTCGGGTCCGCGGCTTCATTGCTCGCGGCCGGCCTTGCGTTCGCGCAAACACCGCCCACGGCCAACGCGCCACCCCCGGGGTCCTCCCAGGGCACATCGGTGGGCGCACCGGCCAATCCATCGTCACCCACGCCACCCAGCCCCAGCGCCAAGGCCGCGGCGTCCGGCCAGGACAACCAGGCGGTCGCCACCACCGAGGCCAATGCCGACCAGCCCGCCAAAGGCGCCAACAGTTTCACCAAGGGCCAGGCCCGCAAGCGCATCCAGCACAAAGGCTACAGCCACGTCACCGGCCTCGCGAAAGACCAGGACGGCGTCTGGCGCGGCAACGCCCAACGGGACGGCCAACCGGTCAATGTCTGGCTCGACTACAAGGGCAACGTCGGCACGTCTTCATAGCTTTACCGAAACAGAATAAGGAAACCGCCATCATGGCCGTACTCACCCGACTTTACGACACCCACGAGGACGCAATCGCCACCGTCAAGGCCCTCGAATCCGCCGGTATGGGACACGACGAAATCAGCGTCATCGGCGGCAATCAAACCGGTCAATATGCCGCCAACGGTGCCAGCAACGGCGCCGCAAACGGCGCTTCGACAACCACCGTCGATCCCGACACGGCCGCCAAGGCCGCGGGCGCCGGCGCCACGGCCGGAACGATCATCGGCGGCGGCACCGGCCTCATGGCCGGGCTCGGCGCATTGGCCATCCCCGGCCTCGGCCCCGTGGTCGCCGCCGGCTGGATCGTCGCCGCGCTGACCGGCGCCGGCGTGGGTGCGGCGGTCGGCGGTGGCGCCGGCGGGCTCATCGGCTCGCTCACCACGCACGGCGTGTCGGAGGACGACGCGCATATCTACGCCGAAGGCGTTCGCCGCGGCGGCTTTCTCGTCACCGCCAAGGTGGACGACAAGCGCGTATCGGAAGCGCAACGTATCCTCAGCAGCCGCGGCGTGGATGTCGCCCAGCGGCGTAGCGTCTACGCGCAGGAAGGTTGGAGCCGGTTCGATGAGTCGGCACCGCCATACGAAACGACGAGCGCCTCGACGCAGCCGCGTTTGTAATGAAGTGCGGCAGGCAGCCTTGGCCGCCGGCCATTACGGCTTCATAACCGTTAATTTCGATCGCAGAATTTGGTGGGTTGCGAACAGCAACCCACCCTACGAAGTTGGCCTGTTTCTACCTTTTTGAGCGCCGCCAGTCTCAACATGATTTTTCTCAACATGATTTTTTTTCAAAAAAGAACTGCTCCCTTCCTAGAGCGGCTTCAGCCTGACTGGAAAATCGTCGGCGTTCGTCGGGCCGCTCTAGCTAGTTGTTTGCAGAGCATTTGTATCAGCCCGGAGCTATCCCCCCACATCCGGCGATTCCAGTCAGGCTGATAATGCTCTAATTTCCCTTAATCGTAACCCCCAGCACATGCGCCTTCTCCGTAGGCGCCGCCGTCGTAACGTCCGCAAAGCTCACCGGCGTTGCCGGCGCCAGCGTTGCGCTCAGCGTGTGCCGGCCGTCGAGGAACGCGTTGAGCTGGTCGGCGACGTCGGGCTGGTCCGGGAAGAACGCGACGGCGGAGGCGAGCGGGAGGGCGAGCGTGGCGCGGAGCGCGTCCTCGCTTTGGCCGGAGCGGATGGCCGCCATGTGAAACAGTCGCGACGTGAGCGAGGCGTCGTCCCAGCGCAGGTCGGCGTGGATCAGGCGCGCGGTGTGGAAGGCGGGCATCGGTTCGCCTGGTGTCGGCTGCGCGCCGGCTTTCAGGCCGTCGATATCGAACGTGGCATGCAAGGTGCCGAGGCCCTTGAACACGATGTCGTCACGCTTGGCGATCATGTGGCCGGTGGCGCGGTCGAACGACGCGTCGACATCCATGTTCACCGAAAAATCCTGCATGCCGAAACTCTGCAGCGCCTGCTGCGACTGCGCCGGCAGATCGCGCCCGGTGGTGACGATATCGAGATTTCGCAAGGTGAGCGTGCCGCTGGAGAAATCGCCCTGCGCCGATTCGTTGCTGCTATCGATGCTCGCCAACGTCACCAGCGGCGCGTGCTCGAAATTGGCTTTGAGGTCACGCAACGAAAATCCCGTCACGCGCAGCGGATTGGTCATGTCGGGTGCGGCCGTGCCGGCCGGATCAGCAAGCTGGTCCAGCAAGTGGGTGGCATCGATGCCGTTGAAGCTGATGCGGCCGAGGTCGAGCTCGCCGTGCCGCTTGCTCGACACGAACGATATCGCCTGGGCCACGTAGGAACCAATTCTACCGCCGTCATAGTCGGTGTTACCATCCTTGCCCATCCGTAACAGGCCGGCGTTCGGCAGGTCGGCCTGCAGCTCCTCGCCGCCTTCCTCACGCCACGCGAGGGCGCGCAGCACGTCGGCGGCGAATTCCGGCCGGTGCATCGCGTCCGGCGTCGGCGCCACGGCGAACTGGCGCGCGCTCACGCCGGTGAGATGCTCATGCTTGATCGTGACGTCGAACGGGCCATTATGTTGCTTCGGATCGGGTTCGACATGCAGCACCACGCCGTAGGTATCGAGCCGTTCGAGCACCGGCCGGCGGTCGGTCCACGCCGGTTTGCCGCCCGGATAGGCGCCTTGGTCCAGCAGCTTGCTGAGCGTTGCGGTCTCCAGCCCCTCGGCCTCGATCCGGTCCAGATGGCGCACGGCGACGGGTCCGGCGCCGTTGGCGGTGACGTCCGTCAGGGTGATGTGGCCGACCCGCGCCGGTATGCCGCCTACCAGGGAGCCGATGCCGGTGACGTCCAGCATGCCGGCCGTCAGCACCGGGGCGCCGTTGCGGGTCAGCACGAAATTGTCCATGTGCGCGGTGCCGGTCACCGGGTTGAACGCGATTTTGCCGTGTGTCGCGGCGTAGCCTGGCGGCAAATGCGACAGCGCAATGTCGACCCCGCTGGAGGCGCCGCGGTTGCTGGCAATCCTTATCCCCAGCACCGCGGCGACCACGAAGGCCGCGCCGCCGGCTACAACACCCCACCGCATTAACCATGCTCCGCTTTGCAAACCTGGGGGAGGCTAGGGCCCGGCTTGATGGGCCGCAAGGCGGTTACTAAAGTTAAGGAAGCAGTTCGTTTCTGAAGAAAAGAACCAAAAGACTTTTGTCGTGGCGCTCTTGGAACGGGGGTGGCCGACGGCTCGCTTGCTTCTTTGAGCGCGGACATAATCTTATATTGCGCAGCGCTCCGGCTGGGACCATCACCGCGGCACACACCATGGCAAACAGATTCGCCCGCTGCCTGAACACGGATTACTGCTCGCTGGGAGACCAGAAGCTGGTGATGCGGCTTGCCGATGGCGAGCCATTCTTCTGCCCCGAGTGCGCCCATGCCCTGACGCCGGCGCCGGCATGGGGCAACGGCGCGCGGATCTCGCCGGTTCTGGGCGTGGCCGCGATGAGCGTATTGGCGGTCACGTCCGGCCTGATGGTGGCCAAGCATTGGCCACACGCGGTGTCGTCTCTGCCGGCCGTCTGGGTGGCCCAGGCGCCCACGCCCGCGCCGCCGAGCGTGCCGCCGGCCACGGCGCACAGCGTTATCGACGGGGTTGCGGGCACCGCGGACGCGGACATGATGCCGGACCCCGGAAAGCTTTTCCTGGCGGCGACGATGGACAATTGGCTGCCGCATCAGGCCGGCGATTACCTCCTGCGCAAGCGCCGGATGCGTCCGCCGCGGCCCGATCCCCTCGCGGTGGAAGCGCGCGCGGCGCTGGAAGCGGGCGTGCCAGTTCTGCCGGCACCCCCGGCGCTCCCGGCTTCCATGCCATGGCGCCAGGCGATGATCATGGCGGCCCTGGTGTCGCCCGATCAGCCGTTGAGCGCGGCGCCGCCGCCGGTGGTCGCCGCGCCGCTTCCCGCGAGCGCGCCCGTGGCACAGGGGGCGGTGTTCCCTACGCCGCACGCAATTTCGGGCACGCCGGCCTCATCCAGCGGAAAACCGGCGATCAGGCCGCAGACCTCCCTGGTTCCCACCGCGCTGCCGGCGATCAGATTGGCCGAGGTCATGCCTTCGTCGGCCACGCTTCCGCAATCCGCGCCACCCGCGCCGCTCACGCCCTTGGTGCCGATCTTGCGGCAAGCGGTCTCGCAGCAAGTTCTGCACGAGAATCTGGCCCAATCCACGCCACCCACGGCGAACCCGCCGCCGGTGCGGCAAGCCTCCGTTGCACCGCCGCCGAGGTCGTTGCAGCCCGTGCCAGTCGCTGCTCCATCGCTGGACCAGGCTCCCTCGGCGGCGGCCGCGGAACAGCGGACGCAGCTTGCGCTGGAGGACGGCCTGATCCGCGCCGTCAGCCCGGCTGATGACGATATCGGTGCGAGGCTCCTGCGCACCCTGCCGGGCAGCATCGCCGCGCCGAGCGGCGTCGTCACCAAAGTCGCGCCGAGCGGCGTCGTCACCAAAGTCGCGCCGAGCGGCGTCGTGGCCAAGGCCACGCCAACCGTCGTCACGGCCAAGGCCACGCCAACCGTCGTCACGGCCAAGGCCACGCCGAGCGGCGTCACGGCCAAGGCCACGCCGAGCGGCGTCACCGCCAAGGCCACACCCATCCACAAAATGATGCCGCCTGTCGCGGCGAAGCCGGCGCGGATCGCGACCCTGGCCGATGGCAAGCCCGTCAAGCACGCCGTGCCGGCGCGCAGGCACATCGTCGCGCCGGAGGCTGTCGCCAAGGCGGCGCCGCTGCCGCCGACCGCATCACGCCGGCCGGCCGCGGCTTCCGTCGCGTCCATCGCACCCGCTTCATTGCCGGATTCCGCCGCGACACCGGATGCGCCGGCGCCGCGGAGCAGCACCGTCGTCATGCAAGCCGGTCTCAAAGTGAGCTACGGACCGCTCAAGGACGTGAAGTTGCCGGAGGCGAACGGCATTTTCATGACGGCACGGCCATCGGCGGCGCAACCCGAGAAGGGTCGTCTGCTGGTGGACTGCGTCATTGAAACAACCGGCGTGCCGTCGAATTGCCGCGTGCTGCACGCGGAAAATGCCGCTGGGGTGCAGGACGCGGTGCTGGCCATGCTGGTCAGCGGCATGGTGCACAAGACGCCCAAAACCGAGGACGGCCACCCGGTCAGGGCGCGGCAGACCTGGACCATGGAATTCCCTGCAGAATCCCAGCGGTGACGACGTGGAAGCCGCGCTGGCGGCCATCTGACGCGATTTTCCTGCGCTCCGGTGCTCGGCAAAACCACGCCAGGTGACTCGCCATCACGGCTTCCATGCAGCGACGTAGCCGTGAGAAAAAAGGTTTTTTGTTTCTTTTTTTCAAAAAAGAATACTTCCTTCCCTGTGCTATCGTTTCGCAAAATCAATTGTCAGCACCGTCTTGGTAAACAGGTCGTATCTGCAAGCAATTGAGGGCGTAATCACGCGGCCGGTGCGGTCCTCGAACTGAGCGTGCGTCTCGATTGCCGTTATGATGCCGGACTCGACATAATCTTTTCCCTGGCGGAACGACGCAAACGCGTTTGGCGGCCACAGCGGAGCCCGGTAATTGGCCTGGCTGTCAGCGGCCTCCCGGCATTTGCTCCTCATGTCGTCCGCGATCGCAGGCGTATTCATCAGTTGGGCGTTGTCGCCGCACTTTGTCCAATCGGCCTCGCAATTGCCCACGACGGTCACCGGCGCCGTGTGCGACATCATCCCCGCGACGACGACCAGCGCCACCGCGCACACGCCGGCGCCGCCCGCGATGAGCAGGAACGCACTTGGCTCGGCCTTGGGATTGGGCCCAGGTGCGCCGCAGCGCGGGCATTCCCGTGCGTGTACGCCGATTTCCGCGCCGCAAACCCGACAGCGCCGCATTACGAACTCCCGATGGCCGACCGCGGCGCTTCTTAGTGCCTTTATGGCTTGATTTCAAAGGTTCTTGAGCACGACTTTAGGCGGGATCGCAACCGCTTCTCATCTGCCGCGTTTCTTGCCACGCTTCATTTTTGCGGGATCATAGCCGCCTCCACCCGGCCCCATGGGCTCCGGGGTGCGATCACGGCGCTGGCGAAGCTGCGACGGGGCGGGCGGCGGTTCGAGGCCGAGGTCGAGCGCTTCCAACCGCTTGACCTCGTCGCGCAAGCGCGCCGCCTCCTCGAATTCCAGATTGGCCGCCGCCGCGCGCATGCGCTTTTCCAGCTCGCCGATCGTGGTGCGGAGGTCCTTGCCGACGAATTCGCGGGCGCCGCTGTCCTTCACCGGGGAGACCGTTACGTAATCCTGCTCGAAAACCGAGGCCAGCGCCTCGCCGATATGCTTGCGCACCGACATCGGCGTGATGCCGTGCGCCTCGTTCCACAATGTCTGCTTGGCGCGGCGGCGGTTGGTTTCCTCGATGGCGTAGCGCAGGCTTTCGGTCATGTGGTCGGCATACAGAATGACCTTGCCGTCGATGTTGCGCGCGGCGCGGCCGATGGTTTGCACCAGGCTGGTCTTGCTGCGTAGAAAACCCTCCTTGTCGGCATCCAGAATGCACACCCGCGAACATTCCGGAATGTCGAGGCCTTCACGCAGGAGGTTGATGCCGACCAGCACGTCGAACACGCCGAGGCGCAGGTCGCGGATGATTTCGATACGCTCCAGCGTGTCCACGTCGCTGTGCAGATAGCGCACCTTGATGCCGTGCTCGGTGAGATAGTCGGTCAGGTCCTCGGCCATCCGCTTGGTCAGCGTGGTAACCAGCGTGCGGGCGCCGGCGGCGGCAACCTGCTTGACCTCGGCGAGAAGATCGTCCACCTGGTGCTCGACGGGGCGAATTTCCGTGACGGGATCGATGAGGCCGGTCGGGCGGATGACCTGTTCGGCGAACACGCCGGCGGTGCGCTCCATTTCCCATGGGCCGGGCGTGGCGGAAACGAACACGGTTTGCGGGCGGAATTTTTCCCATTCGGCGAATTTGAGCGGGCGGTTGTCGATGCAACTGGGCAGCCTGAAGCCGAAATCGGACAGGATGGATTTGCGCGCGAAATCGCCGCGCTCCATGCCGCCGATTTGCGGCACGGTGACGTGGCTTTCATCGACGATAAGTAACGCATTCTCGGGCAGATATTCGAACAGCGTGGGCGGCGGCTCGCCCGGATTGCGGCCGGAGAGATAGCGCGAATAGTTCTCGATGCCCTTGCAGCTTCCCGTCGTCTCCATCATTTCGAGGTCGAAGGTGGTGCGCTGCTGCAAACGTTCTGCCTCCAGCAGCTTGCCCTCGGCGGTGAGCTCGTCGAGCCGGAGTTTCAGTTCCTGCTTGATGCCGATGATCGCCTGGTTGAGCGTTGGGCGCGGGGTGACGTAGTGGCTGTTGGCGTAGATGCTGATTTCGCCGAGTTGCGCGGTGCGCTCGCCGGTCAGCGGGTCCATTTCCTCGATGCTTTCGATATCGTCGCCGAACAGGGTGACGCGCCAGGCGCGGTCTTCGTAGTGGCTGGGGAATATATCGACGTTGTCGCCGCGCAGCCGGAAGGTGCCGCGCTGGAACGCGGTGTCGTTGCGGCGGTATTGCAATTCGACCAGCGCGCGGACCAGCGTGTCGCGATCGATGCGGCCGCCGACTTCCAGCTTGACCACCATGCGGGAGTAGGTTTCGACCGAACCGATACCGTAAATGCAGGAGACGGAGGCGACGATGATGACGTCGTTGCGCTCCAACAGCGACTGCGTCGCGGCGTGGCGCATGCGGTCGATCTGTTCGTTGATCTGGCTGTCTTTTTCGATATAGGTGTCGGTGCGCGGGACATAGGCCTCCGGCTGATAATAGTCATAGTAGCTGACGAAATACTCCACCGCGTTGTTGGGGAAGAAGCTTTTCATTTCGCCGTACAGCTGAGCCGCGAGCGTTTTGTTCGGGGCCAGGATGAGCGTGGGTTTCTGCACCACCTCGATCACCTTGGCCATGGTGAAGGTCTTGCCCGAGCCGGTGACGCCGAGCAGCACCTGGTCCTGCTCGCCGGCCTGCACGCCGTCGGCGAGGGTTCGGATGGCGGTGGGCTGGTCGCCGGCGGGCTGGTAGTCGCTGACCACGGTGAGCGCGCGGGTGACCGGCTTTACCGGCTGCTTGATGGGAATGAAGGTGACTTGGGCCGGGCGGGCCAGGGTGGCGACAGGGGGCATGGCGGAGATGTGGGCGGCGGGGGGACAGGAGAAAAGGAAGGAAGTCGTTCTTTCTTGAAAAAAAGAACCAAAGAACCGTTGCTCTTGATGCAATCCCGCACCGGTCGGGCTATGGTCCCAGGCATTCCGCAGGCAGACGCATAAAAGTCTTTTGGTTGTTTTCTTCAGAAAAGAACTGCTTCCTTAACCTTGCCTTCGATAGACTGCCGTACCGCCTTCGTTGAAAATAGCCGCGCCGGTGACGGCGTCCGCCCAGGCAAGGAATTCGGGTGCCGGTGCCGGGCACCATGAGATCTTCCCGCCAGCATGCGTCGTGTATGAATGGGCCCGCCAA
>Ga0209611_10011956_pt1 | contig 12330 bp, 11 predicted proteins | sample S1TSphgellanicum_3_FD_187693 | JGI IMG/M metagenome (GOLD analysis project Ga0209611, IMG submission 187693) | Host-associated microbial communities from peat moss isolated from Minnesota, USA - S1T2_Fc - Sphagnum magellanicum MG (SPAdes) (version 2) | ecosystem: Host-associated > Plants > Peat...
AAAAACACTGATGGGTGATTGTGTGGTAAATGTCTTTATTGCTTTTTCTTGTTTTTGAATGGTTCTGTATTGGGTGGTGAGGAAAGGGGAAAAAAAAGGCTGACAACTTTGTGTTGACCTGAATTCTCACATGCCTTGCTACTCACATGAAGCTTTGTTTGCTATTATGAACTTTCTTTGTTCATTGCCCCAGAAAATGTAGATACGTAGTGTGGACAGCATTGAGAGAGAGAGAGAGAGAGAGGGAACTGCTTTCTGTGGTTGGCACTGGCAGAGCCCCAAACCCTTTGCAAAATGATGTCCAGTGGGAGGAGGGAGAGTACATTATTATGACTGCAGCCATGTGTATATCGAGTGGAAGTCTGGGCTTTTTTCCCAACCAACCCATTTGCATGAAATTCCAAATGAGATAAGTTAGAAGGGCCATTGATTGATTGATGGGGGGAGAAGCTCAGACTTTTTCTCTCTGTCCACCAAGCACACAATTGCATGAATACCAAAATGAAAACTAAGTTATTGGGCATTTTTGTTTCGTTGACAAAATGGTGCACTTGATGTTTTCAATCATTTTTTGAGAGGCTGCTACTACTCTGTTGCTGCTATATATCTATCATGATTTTCTTCTACAACTCTTCTCTGTAACATTCACGAGTAATGTAATGTACTCTGATTAACATTCACATGTGCTCTGATTTTTGTTGGAGGAGATTAAAAAAAATGCATGTTTTACACATGTACTCAACCCAAAAGCATTTTAGGTACCCAAAGGCAACAGACAACAACCATCTGCACACCATGTTGCCAAAACAGAAGAAATATTGTTTTGCATCATCATTCTCCTCTATTCAAAAGCACACTACATTCTCTCCATGCCACCATTTTTGTCTCCTACAAAAATAATGCTTTGATTTTATTGAACTGCTAGCACTGGAGCACCAACAAGAGGTTGCAGTTGTATATTACATATTGAAATAAAATCTTGATTAATAATTTTATTCTTTATTTCTTTGTTATTTATTATGTATATATAGTGTGTATCTTAAGCCCTTGTGCTCATTAGGTCATGATTGGGACTTTGGGGAAACAACAACATTAGAGAGATGGCTTGGGGATTTGATTTGTAGCAACGCCCCCATGCGAACACCTCTTGACCCAGGGAACTTTGGAAGCACCAATATGAATATCACGAACATGAATGATGTATTAGACTATGTGTATTTCATTAAGTGTTTTTAGCAAAGACATTCTCAATAATGTTCGTAGTGTGAATTAATAATAATAATAATAATAATCATCATCATCATCATATAATATCATTTTCTCTTTTAACTTAAATATTACCATACCTTTATTTAAATTTCAAGATAGGACTTGAAATTTTGTGGACCAACATTCCTTATGTGGAACATTATGTAACCTAAAAACAAAGCCGGTTGTACTCACAAAAGGAACAACACTTGATGAAGCTTAGCACATTTTTGTTTTGTGTATATGTAATCAATTTGTGCTACAAGTAGAGTAAAGTACATGATAAAGATGTTTGTGACTAACATGTTTATTTGAAATGTGCACTAAAGACAAACTCATGAAACAAAGTCATTTTCTAAATGTTGGGTTGGTGATTCGATTGCGCCCAAAAACAAATAGGACGTCACATGTTTCAATTCACAAGGAATTAGAAGCCAAAAATGTGTAAGTGCAATTGAAACATATTACATACCTTGACATATCCTAAATATGTCCACATTACATACACATGGCCACCTTGCAATGGTTATGGGTTCAAACCTTGGGGAAAAGTTTTGCAACCATATTGCCCCAATGGTAGGTGTGCAATGACCACTACTTAAGGTGGAAAATGTTATACTCAAACTTAACAAATAAATTGTTTATTTTTTTCTTCCTCACACATCACACATCATTTGTTTCTATTGTGGGCACTAAACTTTATGGAAGGCACTAGAACTTTTTTGGTTTTTGTTATCAAATCCTCTTTAAAAGGTTTTTCTTGAAAGTTGCATATTACAAGCTAACCCTATACAAGTTTGCTAATTGAATTAGCAACCTTCTTGTGATCATCCTTCCTTGGCAAACCAAGTGATGGTTTTTAAAAATTTGTCAAATTTTTTTGGATGATTACAAGTTGTTGACCTCATAATTTTTAATCCTTTTAATTCATTTGTCCATATATTGTGTAATACCCATTGTTGATTATGGGATGATTAAATTTATCTGTTATTGATGAAAAGTGCACAATGATGGATGCATTTCATCCATGAATGACAAGTTGGATAAATAATGAATTAGTAAATCTTTGTGTTGTTGTCCCAACTGCAATCATTCTTGAAGCTTTAAGGGATATGATTTATTAGAAAATCACTTTGAGTCTTGAGACACAAAACTTTCAAAAATTCAATTTATGTAACAAAAATGTTGTTGTATATATATTTATTTTGTGTTGTTCATACCTACGTCTTTTTTGAGCCTTACTAGCTCCCTCTTTTTTCCTACCCACCTACATCAATATGAAAAGGCAAATTAACATGTGTATTTTCATGTCCATGTTATTTAAATTGAAATCAAATTTGGGATTGACATAAATAATGATGAACAATTGGAAACATAAAAAGGAAAAGAGATTGAAAGGGAAAATGTGAAAAGGGTTCCTTATTGTTTGAGTGTGAACTCAAACATCATCATTGACCTAAGTGTTAAGGTTTCGAGATGTGAAAAATCAAACAAAGGGCCCAATATGATGAAGAGACATTGATTAGTTGAGAAAACCATTTTTTAAGTTTCAAATTGATTTCCAATGACAAAAATCATTTCAACTTTAACAACTTTTTGCTTCATTGGTTTGAAATTTGTGAAACCCCAAACATGTACACTAACTCGTTGAAGGCTTTTGATGAATCCCAAAAGTGCAAGGACGGGCCCACAATTTGGGAAGGTTAAGGTTGTGGTCACAAAATTAAAAAAACAACTATCTTAATATGTAGATGTTAATGGATGCCATGAGCAACGAGTTCACCTCCACAAACTACTGTGTGAAAGATCTAATTTTTTAATCAATAGTCTTTAAATCATAACATATGTTTTATGACCTATGTTGAGTTGGTTGTTGGATGTCATCTTTCACAATATGTGTATAATGTTTCAATTTATAACCATTTGATGTGGTTACAAGTTTCATCATATTTTGAACCCTTAAGTATGAGAATGGTTTTCAAGGGTTCTATTGATATAAGTATGCCCCTTTAATTAGATTTATTATGGTAGGTAACATTTAATGTGACATAATGGTGAGTTGAATCCATAGCATTTGTAAGGTGGTCATGGGTCCCAACAACTTGGGGCTATTTGCTTGATGTTTACTTTGTGTATAGTGTAATCAAACTTTTAACTAATTCCAAAATCTAACATTTATGCTTGATTTGCACGGTGAAAAATGAAACTTGAATCCGAAAAGTGCAAAGATGTGAAAAAGGGGTTCTAATAATTGACATTGTACACAATAAAAACTTACCCAAATTTTTCACAAGGTTTCACCAACATACAATATCAAAAAGTGTGAATTAATTCACTATTCCAATTTCTTGCTTGAAAACTATTCTTCAAAAATATAGGCTATAGTTTGTAATTTGTTATGCGTTTTTCTTGACTTTCATATTGTGTGATATGATCTCCTTGTTGTTCAATGACTTTCACTAGACTTCATTACTTATGTTGAATGCACATGAATTTCATGTTTGTTTGCATCAACTAGTTGCAAATTTGCATTGAAATATTTGACAATTTGATCATGATATATTGTTTCTAAAAGTGCATACAACATGATGAATAGTATTTAGGGTTTAGGGTTTACATGAATAGGTAGACATATAGTTTGAGTTTGAAAACTTGGTACCTATGTTTAACATCAAATTCATAATCTCCAACATCAACAACACAATTGAGGATCCTTCGTCATCTTGCAATGGTGACATTATATAAGGTAGTTTTTTAAAAATTCAATAGGATGGGAATTTGCCATGGATTCAAGTTGAAGTCACATTTGTGGTCTCCATTCTATTTTCAAATATTCATGGACCAATTAGATTAAAAATCCAAGCATTTTCAATGGATCATTTTTTACAAAAAAAAAGACCTTCACAGGTAAATTTGACATGTAGAGCTTATAGAGAAGCTTGAATCCTCATGGTGTAAGGATTCCATGTGCAAACATCATGTTGATCTCTTAGTAACTCCCCATGTAAAATTTGGGCCCATTAGAATTTCAAGGTATAATATATCCAATATCATTACCAATCTTGGATTGTTGAATAGAGCTTTAGGATTTTTTTTAAAAAAATTGTATAATGTGAAAGATGACAAGCTTGTTGGAGTTGCAAGCAATAGTGTATGCTAGGGCATAAAAAAAATATGCAACATGATTATTCATCTTTGGTATCTTGAATAGTGTTTCCAAGTAGTCAACTAGGATGCTAAGACAAAAAATGTGGGAATAAGTGTGGAATTGTTCACAATAATGTACTTGAGAAAAGAGCAAAAGAGGTCAATGAAGGCCTTTGTTCACCGACACACCACGAACACAAATGCATATGAGCATATATATAACAAGTAAGTTCAAATTAACAACCACTTGTTCACAAAGATATATTAACAATCTAAATTGGATTCCAACATAGCTAGCATGAACATTCTAGATCCCATCCCATTTAAATTTTAGAAATTAAATTACCTTAGGTATAAAAAGCATCTTGGATCTCTCAAGATAATAACACAATGAAACCCACCTTTGAAAGGAGGCATTACCTTGGTGAAAAATTATGAGAAAAACAAACACAATGTCAAATTTTTATTTAACAAATTTTATGAAAAGTGCATTGGCCCAACTAAAACCCACTTGCTAGATTCATTCATTGTAATGGGGCCCATAATAATAGAAATCCTTCAAAATTTTCTTTGAAATCAAGCCCCAATGAGTTTTTATATTTAAATAAATAATTATATAAATATATAAAAACGCCCATGTGGGCCCAAATCATACATTTTCTCCAAGTTCATTATAATGGTACCCACGCAATTAGGAAATTAACAGATTTTTAAATTTTTTTTTGACAAGTGGCATACTTATTGGAGGCCCCCCCCCCCAACCCCCCCACCCAAAGAGAACCAAATAATTTTAAATTTAAAAAATTAAAGAATATTCTTCCTAAGAAATAATAGTGGGAAAAGAGGGGATTGTTAATGGGAAAGATGTGCCTAATTGTGGACTATCAAATTACAGAAAGATGGTATGGCTATGGAAAAGATATGGCCTATTATGGGTAAAAATAGTTGTAAAGAAAGAGTCTGCAGTTAGAAAGAAGAGTAATAACCGTAAGAGAAGAACACAAATGAAAGTTAACGTGAAGAGAAAAAGGGAAGAGTAAAGAGGGGATAAAGTAAAAGAAGAGAATAATGAAGAAGGTTGAAGTGAAGAGAAAAAGGGGAAGAAAGAGAAGTGAAGGGGAGAGAGTAAAAGAAGAAGAAAAAAGAGTAAAGGAAGAGAATAATGGAAAAGAATAAAAGTGAAGAGAAAAGGGAAGAGTGAAGGAGGGGGGAAAAGAAAAGTAAAAGAAGCAGAAAGAAGAGTAAAAGAAGAGAATAATGGAGAAGAATAAAAGTGAAGAGAAAAGGGAAGAGTGAAGGTGGGGGGTGGGGAACCGGGAGAAAGTAAAAGATGGAGGTGAAAGAAGAGTAAAAGAAGAACTTGGAAGAGTAAAAGATTTGGACTTCTTGGTCAGTGCAGTGGGGAAGCGCCGCTGCTCTGCTGCTGTCGTCGTTGTCGTCGTCGCTGTTGCTGCTGCTGCCTGCGGCGCTTTGCAGACCTTTTTTTTTTTCCCTGGTTTTGTTTTTTGTGTTTTGCAACCATCCTTCATGTCTGATGATGCTGATGATGCTGATGATGATGATGGTTTTCTTTTCTTTCTTTTTTTTGCGGAATGTGTGTCTGGAATTTGTTGTGTAGATCTGATGAATTTTCTTTGTTGTGTTATTATTATTACTAAGTCTATTGTCTGTCTGTCTGTCTGTCTCTCTCTCTCAAAACTCCTTGAGCTTCTCCTAGAGCTTTTGTTCTTTGCGAGATTTATTTATTTATTTATTTAATTTTATTTTCTGTGTTTTGTGAGAAGAGTGCTGCGGGTGCCGAATTTTGTGGAGAAGTGAGAATTCGTTGTTTATGGGGAGGGGGAATCGCATTATGAGATAAGATGGGGTCTTCAGCAGAGCTTGAGCTCCTCTGTGGTGAGCTTTGATAAGAGGAACTCTGCTTGGATCTTGGAGGAATGAATTGCTGCAATTGTTGCTAAGGCGCAAAGGTTTTTCTGGCACTGGTGGACTTGAGCAAGCTGCTGCTGCTGCTGCTGCTACCTTCAGAAAGCTGGATCTGTAGAGTTTTTTTTTTGGGGGGACGAGATTGCTGTCAAAAGCTCTGGGAGAAATCTCTACTCAAGGAGAGATTTCCTTTCTGCGAGATCCAGATCGCCAAGAACACACACAAACCCTGGAGTTAGCTAGGTGCACATTTCGTGTGTTGTTGTGACAGGAAAGTGGAAATGAGGAAGAAGGGGATACAGTACTACAGGTGCAGCATCATGGTGATGATGATGATGATGGTTATGGTGCTTAGTCTGCTCCTCTTGCACATGGGACGACCTGCAATGGCAATGACATTCAATTATGCAGACGCTCTAGAGAAGAGCTTTCTGTTCCTGGAAGCTCAGAGATCAGGGAAGCTCCCTCCCAACCAGAGAGTGAAGTGGCGTGGGGACTCCGGCCTATCTGATGGTAGTTCAGCTGGAGTATGTTCTCTTCCACTCTCTTCTTCTCCTTTTCTTCTTCTCATCATCAATTCACCATGTTCTTCTCTTCCATCCTCTTCTTCTCCTCATCAATTCACCATGTTGGCATGTTCTTCTCTTCCATCCTCTTCTTCTTCTCTTCAATTCAACATCACTGTCATTTGCATCTTCTTCTTCTTCTCATCAACTCATCATTGTTGTCATTTGTGTCCTTTCTTCTTCTTCTTCTTCTTCTCATCAGATCATCATCATTGTCATTTGTATCTTCTTCTTCTTGTCATCAAGTCATCATCATTGTCATTTGTGTCCTCTTTTTGTTGTTCCTTATTCTCATCAATTCATCATCATTTTCTTCTGCACTACTTCCATGCTTCCCAGCAAGACCAGGCATTGTAATTCTTCTTGCAAAGTTTTTGGAAGGAACCAGAAGCGTGTTGCAGTTGTTGCTGCTATGTTGAGTTCTCCTGCTATGAATATGAATAATTCCAGAAGAAGGATACTGTTGACCTTGGAAGATCTTTTGATCTTTGGCAATGATGTTGCTGCTGCTGCAGGTAGATCTGATTGGGGGATACTATGATGCGGGTGACAATGTCAAGTTCGGATTGCCCATGGCATTCACCATCACCATGCTATCATGGAGTGTGATTGAGTACGGGTCGCAGATTGATGCAGTCGGGCAGCTGCAATACTGCATGGATGCCATCAAATGGGGCACTGACTACTTCATCAAAGCCCACCCTGAGCCTTATCTCCTCTTCGGTGAGGTACGCAACCCATTTCTTCAAAGCTCTTGCAAGTCTTGGTGGTTTTGTCAAGAGTTTGCTGTCCTTCTACAATAGAGTTTGAGGAACAATTTCTGAATCTGATGTCTTCTTTCAGCAGAGTCTTGGAGCTTATGCTTGATGCTTTTTGGCCACTGTGTTTTGGTACAAGAAGAGCATTGCCCTGGAAATTGATTGCTTGATTGCTTGCTTGCTTGCTTGTTTGATTGATTGATGATTGGGTGTGTATGGAGTTGTATAACAGATAGGTGATGGAGATTCAGACCATAATTGTTGGCAAAGACCAGAAGACATGACAACAAGTCGGGAAGCATATGCAGTGACACAAGAAAATCCAGGATCTGACCTTGCAGCTGAAACTGCTGCTGCAATGGCTGCTGCATCAATTGCTTTTAGGAAGATGGATCCTGTTTACTCCAATGAGCTTCTTCGCCATGCCCGTGAGGTAGGTGGAGACCCCCCAATTTCTGCAACGCCTTTTTTCTTCACACATATGCTCTTACATTTGGGTGTTCCTTGATTCTTCAACCCAACAACACCAATCTTTTGGTCCATATTGAAAGCATGGGCGTTCCTCCATTCTTCAACCTAACTTCTTCTTTGGGGTCCTGATTGAAAGCCATGGATTTTGTGGAATTCTGGAGCAATGCATTTGTACAACATGACTTTTCAATTTACTCCAATCTACTTGTTCAGTTCAATGGAAATTTCTCAAAAATCCAAAATCAATGAAAAACTCATTTACCTTTCTTGGTGTTATTGTCTGATCAATGCAACAACTCTAATTTGGTGAAGTTTTATTGCTCTTTGCAGCTGTTCGCATTTGCAGACACATACCGGGGCAAATATGACATCAGTATACCGCTGGTGAAGAAATACTACCAGTCACAGAGTGGTTACTATGTAGGCACTGCTTCCATCCACATCTTTTGGACTTTTCTTTTCACCAAGCTTATCTCAACATAATAATATGAATGAATGCCAACTTTGCCTAAAATTTGCCTAATGAAGTTAATTTTTCAGATTCTGCAGTTTTGAAGCAAAAGGGAGTTTTGGGATTGGTACAGGATGAATTGCTATGGGGAGCAATTTGGCTTCATGAGGCAACCAAGGAGGTGTCATACCTTGAGTATGTTGCCAACAATGCAGAGCAAATGGGAGGTACTGGGTGGACCATGAACCAGTTCAGTTGGGAGAACAAGTATGTGGGTGTTCAAATCAAGGCAACAAAGGTTTGCGAAATACCTAATTTTCCAAAAACCTATGCAAAACCCAAATTCTCTGAAATCAACACAAAATGCAATTTTCCAAACATCAACAAAACACTAATTAATCTAATTTCTTGTTGTTTCATTTTTAAAAATAATATTATCACTGAATTTCTTTTGGAAATTCAAATCCAGATAATCATACAATGGTCTGATTGTCTGGGCATGCAATGCAGTTGCTTTTAGATGGGAAAACTGGGCAATATGCACCAATATTTGAGAAGTACCGAGCCAAGGCAGAATACTTTCTTTGTGCTGCTCTTCAAAAGAACAAGGGACCACAAATACAACTAACACCAGGTAGGTTGGATCTCACTGGTCTCTTCTCTTCAGAACATTATGCACAAAAATAGATATCTAAATTATATGTTGTTCTTGGTTTTAATCCTGTGTTTGGGTTTTCTTTTTCTAAACCTCTTTCTCATTTGGCGCCATTTTCTTTACAGGAGGAATGTACTGGATATTCCGGTGGAATAATATGCAATATGTGACCACAGCTGCATTTTTATTGACTGTTTCATATGATTATTATTCAGCAGCTGGGCAACAACCATCTCATTGCTCCTCCCCAGTTGAAAACTCTGAGCTTCTTGTTGCTGGCAAAGCCCAGGTGTGCAGATGATATTCCCACTACTGCAAGTGTTAAATCGATCAATTAGCTTAACCCCACTACTGCAAGTGTCAAATCAATCAATTAGATTAACCCCGGTACTGCAAGTGTAATCAAATTGATTACATTGGCCCCATGATTGCAAGTGTAATTAATTAATCAATTGGATTAGTCCCATTGCCAATCCCCCAGCTTGGACCAAATGAAATATGATTTGGGAAATTATGGGATTAAGCAGTCTTATCCCAATTCAAATCATAATGCAACATTTGAGGTTGAGACATAAAGTGCATTTGTGCTATGGATTTATTTTTTTCAGGTGGATTATTTATTAGGGAAAAACAACAGAGGACAGAGTTATCTTGTGGGTTTTGGAACAAACTACCCACAAAGAGTTCATCACCGAGCTGCTTCCATTGTCTCTTTCAAACAAAACCCACAATTCGTGAGTTGCCGTGGTGGCTATGAAGAGTGGTACACAATGAAAGAGCGCAACCCAAATGTTTTAGTTGGTGCTGTGGTGGGAGGACCGGATCAAAATGATGACTTTGTGGATGATCGAGCTGCATATGAGATGACTGAACCCACAACCTACAACACTGCACCACTTGTCGGTGTGTTAGCACGCCTGCAAAGCATGACGGAAGAAGCAACAATAACAACTACTACTACTTTGCAAAATCCTGGAGTACAATTTGTCAGCTCTTATTGCTGTTGGATCTTCCCTTTGCTGTTCTCTAATTTCACTTATTGGGTTCTATGGCGAACTTTCAACATTGCCATGTTCAATTGATCAGACCAAAAAACACACTCTGCAAGTTTTGACCAACCTTTCAGGAGCCACCCTTTTGAATTCCCCAACGATTAAAATCATGTATGCTTCTCCTTCCCTCTACTCCATACCCAGTTTTAGGATTTACAGTCTTACAATCTTTGCAGACTTGATTCTTTGCCAAGTTTGGTGGATCTTTTTCCGTATTACAATGTTTAGCACTTGGTAACTTTATAACATGCTTGAGCTTTGTTATAAAGTATAATTATGCTAATGCTAGATTAGTATTATTATTATTATGCTTTCCCATGCTCTAACTTTCATTACACTAATAATTAAGCTAATCCTGAATTTGTATAATCATTATTCTTTGGTGTGCTAATTTTCATTTTATTTGTTTTGTGTTTGTGTGCAGAGATGACCACCCTATTATAACACAAGCAAAATTATTGTTTTCAAACATGAAAGTACTATGATTAACCCCATTGGATTTTCATTCAACAAAGAGCTCTCTCCTATTAGGAGAGAGGATCCCAGACCCCATCTGACCACTTGGGAAGTAAGTAATCTCTCTCCCAATATAGAGAAAGCCTTTCAATATATAGACAATTTTTTGTTCGAGAAATAATCTCTTCACCCATTTTGTTTGTAAGGAGCCACCAGTTCAGTTTACAGAGGAGACAAAATTATGATGTAGAGACTCAAGAGGGCTCTACCATTTACTTTATACATGTGGAGCTTTTGTTCTGAGCTGCTATCTGGCCGGACAAAACTTCTGAGACCCACCAAGGGTGCTTCTGGAGATTGTAGATTTTTGTTCAATTTTGTATCTTTAAGCTAGAGCATTATTCAGGGAAATTTGTCATGGTACCACTCTTCCCTTCAAAGAATTAGCTGGATAAATTGATTTGTTATAAATGTGGAATGCTTCTTATTTGATTTGATTTTTTTTTAAATACTTAATTTTCACATTTTTTAAAAATGTTTATTTTGGGACTTTTCATTTTCATCATGGGGTTTCTTATATGAATTTTTACCTCTTATATGAACTCCTCACAAACATGCAAACAATGAATGAAGAATGAACCCAAGAAAGTTTGGGTTCAACTTCCCAAGGGAAATGGATGAAGCTAGGATGTTGTTGGGTCAATTTCCTTGGTGAGTGGGAAAGCGGATGGAATCAAGATGTTAGGTATCCTAAGGAACATTGAAGTTAAACAATGTTGAACTGAAGGTAGTGGGATCCCAAGGAAGTTGACCCAATTCCCTCATGGAGATGTGACAAAGAATGAATGAACTTGGGAAAGTTGGAAAATGGATGAAGTTTGGGGAAATTGGGATAATACATGGACCTTAGCAAGATTGAAATTTGCTTAGTTTTTTCAAGATAAGTTGGCCAATGGATGAACACAATGAAATTGGACAATGGGTTTACCTAAGGAAGTGAGACTATTGGTGAATTTATGGAAGATTAAAAGTGGGCTTAAATTCTTTGGCAAAGTTGGACAATGGATGGAACATGGGGAAGTGGGATAATGGATGAGCCCAATGAGATTGGATCCAATTTGTGGCAATTTTACACACCCATTTTCCACAACACACATTTGTAAAGTAAAACTTTGTGGTTTCATCCTTTTTTTTTAATGTAAACTTGATGTGGTGGTGTTTAGCATACTTGGACACTAGTGTATATGAGTTGTTAGCAAATCCAAATCCGAGTGTCAAGGCAAATTGCTTAAGGAATAGCCATAGTTTGATGTAGTAAATTAGAAGGATCTAGAAATTTAGAAATTAAAACCATGTATATGTTGACGACGTTGAGGAACGTTTCATACACCATCCTTCATCAATGCATGTTCAAACCTTGATTTTGATTAGCTCATATCATTCAACTCCATGATGCTTATGGTTTTATAATTCATTCCCCTTCATGTTTGTGACATTGATATAGGTGCTACTGAAGTTCCTCAGGTTGATAGGCATTCCCTTGGGTTTGCTAACAAATCCCCAAGCACCCCTCTAATGCTGTTCCCCAAAGTTCCCAATC
>Ga0209611_10011957_pt1 | contig 12330 bp, 9 predicted proteins | sample S1TSphgellanicum_3_FD_187693 | JGI IMG/M metagenome (GOLD analysis project Ga0209611, IMG submission 187693) | Host-associated microbial communities from peat moss isolated from Minnesota, USA - S1T2_Fc - Sphagnum magellanicum MG (SPAdes) (version 2) | ecosystem: Host-associated > Plants > Peat...
AGAAGGTAATCTTTTCTCCCTTCTGCATTTGGGATGAAGCACTCCTCTTGCTTTTTCCTCTCCAGATTCCTTCAACCTTGAGCTCTCCACCTTCCTCAAGCCTTGTGTCTACAACTCCTCAAAACTCTATGCTATTCAAGCTCATGAGCTCTTCTAAGCTTTGGAGATGGAGTGAGCAGGAAATGAGGTGAGGGAGGTAGGAGGGCGAAGGTAGGTAGGAGGGGAAAATTTTGGGGCAGAGAAGGGGGCTGAAAAATCCCTGGGCAAGGCAAGAGGATGTGTTTTTGGTTCATCCCCAAAACAGCTTGAACGGCCTCATCCTGAACTGGTGCATTGGTGGCTGTTGTTTCACTCCAGCCGGGGTCTGTCAAGCAAGCAACGCAAAGACTTGATCAAAAACTGGCAACCAGCTATCTGCAAGTGGGTAGCAGTCTTCCAAAGCTTTTGCCAGACTTTCTCTGAGTCTCACACTCGTGGCCATGTCCGAGTTAAACTCTTTTGAATCCTCTGAACCCTGGATTGGACTATCATTGAAGATCATCATTGTCTTCATAACGGGATCACATTCCAACATGGAGATATCGAATCCCGTGAGCAGTAATTTCTCAAGGCCATAGAGATTTGAAGAACCACCCAGCTGCTGCTTAAGAACGTCATGGTCCGCAAGCTGGAGCCTTGCAGCTGCTTGCTTGCTGCTTACTGCGATTGGGCTTCACTACACATGAGCTTGTCACGACCACTGCAAACATAGGCGGACCCATGAGAAATTTCTAGCTCCAACACACAAGCATGAGAATGAGATGTCTGAGTCAAGGTCTATATCCAACTAGACTGAATTCTGTACATGAGAATTTAGTGTGGAAACTGTGAAGCAGCAGCTGATGATCATGAGTTGTGCAAGTATGGTCTATGTTGATGCTTCATTTTTGTATGCAATTTTTTTCTTTGGGTTTCTTGGTCTACATTGAATTTGTATAATGCCAAAGTGGAAGCTCATTTTTCTTTGGGCATATCTTCAACTTTTGACAATGTTCTAGTTGTCAGTACCATCATCAAATCAAGCTCCTGTTTTTTTTTTTTTCTTTCTCTTCTTCCAACCTTCGAAGGGTGGCATCTAATAATGAGGAGCTCATGTTTCTGGCTACTTCCAAAGAAGAAAATTATTGATGGGTCAGCCCCCACCCTCATGTTCTGGTTACTTTCTAGGGTATTGTGTGGCAGTGTGCCAGAAGAAAATTATTGAAGTGTCTGTCTGGACCCAACTCCCAAAATCCAAAATGCCGCCAGCAAATGATATTACATATTAAAGTAAGGGAAACACAGCACTAGAACCCCCTCTTTGGACATAAAAGGGCATGAGATGAGATTTCTAAAAGACAGTGAAAAAAGTACACGGGGCTGGGCTTAAACGGAGCTCAACTGTGACTCAAACTCAGATCAGCTAATCTGAGTTTCATACTGTCTTTTTTAATCTTGAGTTTCAATATTTTATACCCATATTTAAGAAACTTTCATTGTTTCACACACAACGGTGCTTAGGGGTTGAAAGAGGGGTCCAGGGATGAAAGAATGCCCCCAAAGCAGGGTCACTTTGTGGACAACTTTATTGTATTCTTGACGTCCGGTTCTCAAAATTTTGATGTTTGGTGTCCTGAACAATCATGACATGTTCATAAATCGAGGTTAACAACTTGTTGTATAATGTTATGGTTGTTCAAATTAACTTGTTGTATACCATTATGGTAGTTTGAATTAGCAAATCACCTCAACCTGCCATTTAGGGTTCAGTTTTATGGTTTCCAGTTTGGCTAATTTTTCCAAATTATGGGCAAACTTTTTTTGAATTTTCATTGAAAAACAAAAAAATTCCAAAAGAAATCCATTTTATTGTTGTGACAAGGAATAAATTCACCAAGAAAAGAAAATCTAGGTGCCCAGTGTTCTTTTAGGTAAAAATGTCCCCAAATGATGAAAAAAAAATACAAAGTGATGAAAATTTAGTGTTTTTTGAGTTTCTTAGTAGCTAAATTCTGAAAAATATCTTTTTTTCTTAAAAATGTCAGATTCTATCCTAAGTTCTGCAAGTAGCCAAAAATATAGAAGGATACTATATTTTTGTTTACTTTCATGTTTTCTTATTGTCAAATCTGGCTAAATCATTTTATGGATGATCACCAGTTCAGCTACATCACCAAATGGAAAACAACAAAATCCCTGAAGGTGCCATGATGTAGGTAATAAGAAGGGAATGAACTGGGATGACTCAGGTTCTTTTCCCTATGCCATGGGTAATCCTTCTTTTTGGAAATGCCAATTGGTACAGTTGCAAAAACACATGGTTTCATGTCAGTCATGGGCCTGTAGCTTTGGATGGGTTTGGATTTATGAGGATTATTTTTGAAATAATTCTTTTCCAACATATAGGTAAAGTGAGTGGAATAAAATCACACAACACAAGAGGTGAAAATATTGAAACATCTCAAATTTCCAGGACCAAGCACTTGAAATTCCCTAAAAAGCCGGATCTGACCAAACACTGGTTCGGAACTGACCTGGTACTTAGGTGGTTCTCAGGCCAAGAATTGGTTGGTATAAGCTTGGGTGCAAATTTTTGGATATGAAAGTTAAAATACTCAGTTCATTAAGAATGGGGTTTTTAACTTCAAATATTTGATACTTGGGTAAGTTATATGAATAACCTTGGGCCCAATGCTTAGGGGTTTAGAGTAGGGAATCTATAGTTACTTAGGGTTTAAGGTTTTAGGAGGTGGGGTCTAGGTTTAGGGTTAAAAGTTAGGAGGCAGGGTTTAGGTTCAGTGTTAGGAGGTGCTCCTTCACTTACATGGGAAGCAAGATTATATGTTACTCGTTATCGAAACTATCAATGTAATATAAATATTTATTGTTTCCTTTTTTGTGTGTTTTTGTCAATGTTTGGTGTTCAATGTGTTGTTGTTATGTTGTGTTCATTGTGTTGTTGATACTACTTGAAGTTCAATGTATTGTTGTTGCTAAACATTCATCATGTTCTTATTGTTGCCAAACATTTGTTAGCACTTAATATAAGTGATTAATACAAATGAATTAATAATTGATTGGGAGATAACCAATTGGACATAGGAAAAAAAACCAAACAAGGTATGAAAAATATATATATAATTGAGTATCTTTGTTATTTTTGAAGTAAAAAAAATAGAACCACAACCAACGATTATGAAAAATAAATAATAAATGTTCAACACTAATGTTTATGTGTTAAAGGTATTTTGTTAATGAGGATTTTTTCCCCCTATTAATTAAAAATTTCTTCAAAAGCTTCATTACAATCCTTGCCCTTCTTTTAATCATGAAGATCTAAAACCCATTTTATATCCAAATGGCAAAGGTCCATTTATTTATTGCTTTACAATTGAAATGTAAGTAAGAAGTTATTGTAATCCTTTTAAACAACCATCCTTTTTGAAAGGAGACTATGCACAATCTCTTCTTTCAAGACCAGTAGGTCAAGGAACAAGAATCGTTGTCTTAAGAAGCACAAGGCAATTGTGATTTGGATTCTATGCAAAACACCAAGGGGTAGCACAAAATGCAATCACAACACCTTTTCAACCAATTGGGTAATGTTGTAAAATCCAAGCCTGATGTGAATAGAAGCATGAACTTGAACATCTTGAATATTGGTGAGGAGGTTTTAGCAACAATGTAGCATAAAAAAAGGTAGACAAATAACACATTATCAAGTTGATGAAGGTTGTAGTTAAAGGAGACAAGTTCAAAACACCCACAAGACAAAAATTGTTGCCAACCCACCATCATTTCTAGATATATGGGTATTTAAAAGCAATTGACAAAAGAAACACATCAAGGGAACACAAGAAAAGTCTTTTCGAACTCTGGCAATTTATTATGATAATGCACCTATTATCAAATATAATGTGTCCCTCTTGACATGGAATCAAAAGCTTTCAAATTGCATCATTACTTCCAAGGCATCACTCTAAAGGTGGAATATTTTACAAGAACATAAATTGAGGGGAATTTAGGCAAATAAGGTTGGGGAATTATTGTGGAAGGAAGCTACATGTTGGATATCATAGGTAGAGGAAGGATATTCTTTAAAATTACAACAAGGAAAACCATGGAAATATGGAACTTCTATGCTAATAAATCCTAGTTGGTATGGTACCTTTTGGGGGAATTTAATACATTGGATTCAGTTCAATAACCTCTTGGAATGAAACCTTGGGTTCTTAAATGTCTATGCTCCCAATAATTTATTAAATATATGTAGATTTTGGGAATACCTCAATGCCACACTTCCAGAAGATTATCATTGGATGATTGGTTACAACATCAATATGGTACATAAAAAGCTAGACAAGAACCTTCTTGGTAAGCTAATTTCAAATAAGGAAAGGTTAATTGGAAGGGATGAAATTAGCTCTAGGGTTGATGAACCTAATAGGTCCAAAAGCAATCCTAGATTCTCTTGGGATAAACATTGCCAAGGTGTTGAAAGAATAATGGGAAGACTAGATATAATCTATGTTTCCAAGGCCTCGTTCATAGGGAGAATAGTGGGATTGTGCAATGTTTGGTGAGGGGGGATGGGTCGAAGTTAAATCACCCCCTTGTTTATTGCATATTGGAATTACAAAAAAAACCATTAAAGAAATCACATTGGAAGATGAATGTGAAAGATTTTGATGAACTAGAATCTAAAATCAAATAATAAAAGAAAAACTTACATCAAGATGTGTCAATTTTCTCAAAAATACATAAAGTCATAAAAATTTATGAAATATTTTGTAAGTGGAAAGTTACGAAGTTCAAGGTTATAGAAGTTAACCTTTCAAAGTTGTGAAATGCATAAGACAAGCTACAAAACTTGGTCCAAGATCTTGAACTTCAAGCAAAAGTGTGAGAGTTCACCAAATTGGTGTATGATATAAAAGGCATCAAGAAGTTACAAAAAGGAAAATTAAAATGTGTTTTTGCTAGAAAGACAAAAACAATGACATGATGATGAAACTTTTCTCTATTATGAAAGAAAAATCCCAAGAGTCATTGATTATAATGTTCAAAGATTTGAAAGGGAAGTTGGTCAAAGACAAACAAGAAATGGAATAAGTTTGCATTGATTTTTACAATAAGTTTTATAAAATAAAATAACTAACACAAGAGGTTAAAAAACCTTAAGTAAAGAGTTACAAACCATACCTTCTAAATTCACAAGTAGCATGAACAAGATATTTGAGCAACCCATCTCAAAGAAAGAACTACAAAAAGTTACAAATGTCATGGCCAAGTGCAAAGCCTTTGGTATAGATGGAGTGATTATGCAATTTCATTCCAAATTTTGGTATTTAATGTGCCAAAATACCATTGGATGGTCTTGGAGTCCATTACGCAAGGTAGCCTACCCAAAGGGGTTATAAAAGTTTGATTACCCTTATATTTAAAGTCGGTGAAAGAAAAGACCTAGGTAATTACAATTGGCACCTTATTACCTTCCTCAATGTTGTTTACAATATTTTTGCAAAGGAACTACAACTTAAATTTCAATTGTTATTCATGGAGGCAATTGATAATGATTAAACAATTCTTTACCTTTGATATTCACCCTTAACAATGTGTTATTTGCTCGTGAAATGATGGATTGGACCAAGAAAACAAACCAATCCATTGGATTTTTAAATTTGAACTTTGCAAAACATTTGACAAAGTAAATTGGGGCTTCCTATTTTATGGAATGGCGAGGTTGGGCATACATTCAACATTCATCAACATCATTTAATTACTTTTCCAAAATGTGGATGCATTTATATGCTTGGATGTTTCAATTTCCAAAACATTCAAAGCTCAATTGAGAATGCAGTAGGGATGTCCACTTGCACCATATTTGTTTCTTATTGTTGGGGAAGTTTTGAATGCAATGGTGAAACAAGTTATTGAGATAGTTGAAGTTGTGGGTATCAAAATAGGAAACAAAGTTCAACAAAAAAATTTATCACAATATGCAAATCACATTAAATTCGCTATTATTATCATATCTATTAAGGTATTATCCATCAAATTTTTTTAAAAGGTGTTTCTATATGGAGAACTCAAGGACTCCATACAATAAGATTGTACGATGTGGAAAACCTCTAAGATTGGGTGGAAGGTTGGTTTTTTTCATGACAAATAGTTCAAAACAAGTTTAGATTTGGGGATGATGAAGAATGTTTATAAAACATAATCTTAAACAACATCCTTAAATAATGGAGGGAAAAATTAATGCATCTTAAGTTGCCAAATCATTGGAGAAGAATGAATACGAGTGTACATGAATGGACATGAAGCCTTCCCAATGGTGGTTTTTGGCACCATGAAGCATTATAATGTCAATTATTTTCCACATTGGTAAACATTGGAAATTTCATGTGAAATGCCAATATACAATGTTAAGGAAAAATCGATGACGCTACATGGCATTGATGAGAAAGAAATATATGAAAGTCTCTTGAGAAGAATTAAAGTAATTGATATTCAAAAAAGCCCTAACAAATGACCCTTCCTATTGTTTTTTTGGGAAAAAATCATATTTAGATGTTGACCCACATTATTGGGGCTAATTTACACGAGGACCTTCAATATGCATGATGTAATATTCTTCGCAATAGGTGATGAGACTAATCAATGTCAAACCAACCATTTCAAAATTAGTAATAGAAAAGTGAACCCATCCTACCACATTCCTTCAAACTAAAATGGAAGGATGTATGGTCGAAATCACATGCTAAGAAAGATTCGGGATTCATTTGGCTCATGTGGCACAAAGTTCTCATTATTAATGTATTGAAAGCTAAGGCAAGTAATGGCATTGACAAGAATAACATTGTGCATAATCTTCAAATTCATAAAACAATAGTTCATAGGTTTTAGGAATGTTGTTGAGCAAAAGAGGCATGTTCATGTAGAAATTTAAATTCCTTTGTTAATATGAATAAAACTTGTAGAAGGTTAGATATGGAACTTCTGAAACAAATTCAACAATAAAGTCCAATATGGACACGAATGAAGAGAGTACCAATCTAGTATATCGAGATTGAATGGAATAATTTCATGATCAATGGAATTGGATGGAGTAATGAGCAACTACTTCAACAACTATGGGAGGGTTGTAAGATTATGGTAGGCTTACATGGCAACGTACTTTGAAAGAGATTGGTAAACAAACATTTGATGAGCAAGAACATCTCAATGATTTTAATAAGACATGATGCTCACATCATACAATTTGCTCCAAGGATGATAGAAATGTTAGATGGTTTTACAAGATTCCTAGACTTCTAAGTTGTGTAGATTTACTTGATAGGTGATTCTTTTGACCATGATTGGGTATTCCCCTTGTTCCATTTTGTACTATTTTTTTTTGCAATGGATTTTCCACTTGTGTTAAGAAAATTAAATTAAAATAAAATAATCAAAGGATTCTCCCCTCCTAGCCCCAAAAGTTAAAAATTCACTACTTGTTTCCAACCCAAAAATTTAGAAACAAGTTTCAATTTTGAGCAAATGTTTGTTTTCTAACTTTGTTATTATGATGATTCTCGTTATTTTAAATGTGTTCTTTGGTAATACCCAAGGAAAAAAAACCAAAAGGTTTTCTTCACTAGTTAAATGTATGACATGACATTAAATAATGTAGTGCAACTTATTTAGAAACTAAAATAGTGCACTAATGTTTTCAGCATTATTATGATGTTGAATTTTTCTTAAGTTGTTTTGAAGCTAAGAAAGAACCAAATTGAATTCCAAATTTATTGAATTTAACAAGTTTTTTGAAATCTTCACCTAGGTTTTAAAGGGCAAACACTCCTCTTGTAGATAAGTTGATTATTATCATATGATTTGTTATTCCAATCTATAACCTACAATCAGAATTCGAATGTGCAACATTGATATGCATAGTAGGAAAACATGTTGAATGTGTATTATTTGACATACCCAACCTATTATTTTATTTTATTTTATTTATTTATTTTATTATTGCTCATGTTCCCCACTAAATAAATATCACAAGGGTAGGTTGAACACCTAATGTGGCTAAATTATAGTACTTGGCACTCCATTCCCATGTGCAAAGTAGTGTTTTTTTTTCCCCCATTTTGTAGGGTAGCAACAGTAGTTAGCAAGGTTTTTTTGTAGGATTTTGTGATGTAGTCAAAGTGGCAATCATTCAGAAAATAACTTAACCAAATTTGGTTACATATTAAATATGAAAGCAGGGGGAATTTTTAAAAAAAATATTTTGTCTACTTGCAAATTAAAATTTCTTTTCTTTGGAATTTGGTGAAATTTGGGCCATTTTTTTCATGAAAAATTATCTTTTGCTTAGGTTGAAATCATATTTTTCAAGTCAAAATTTGGTGAAATCTTTCCTAGTAAAAAAAACGTTGATGGCTAGCCTCCCCATATAGATTCCAACTCAATTGGCAAAATTTTGGGATGGGACCATCAAAAGCGTAGCCCCTAGACAGACCGGTGATGACACCTTAAAAAATAAAATAAAAATTAATGGGTCAAATTTGGTGACTTGTTTTTGAATTTTTTTGGGGGAAGTTTTGCCAAAAATTAGAATGTGTTGCCTTTCGGTGATATTTCACTTTAGAAAAAAATAGATGAAAGACGGATACAAAATATATGTTGAATTGTTTCAGGTTTTACACAAACATTGAAAATATGAAATATTTAGATTGAGGCACTAATCTTTTTTTGATAATAAAAAAGTAGATACCTATTGACCAAATCATTATAGAGTGAGGCTCTTCTTTGCCCAAATATCAAAAGGCCATTTTGTCTTTCTTCCACTTTCTTTCATTCTTGGAACTGTCATTTCCCATAAGGTAAACTGGCTCATCACCAAACAAAGGTTGGTCACTGAGCATCCATGTAATGCATGCACTAACCTCTATTAGAAGAAAAACTTGCTTATGGGCGTTGCCTTTTTAACCCATTACCAAACGCTTGGTTTAGAAAAACAAATTGTTCTAGATTTTTCATATTGTTGACCAACCATCAAATTTTAGTGTTGTTTAATGATGGGCCATGAATTGATTTTCATTATGCAAGGGGGGGAACATGAGGGGTACTTTTAATGTTTGGCCATGGGAAAAAAAATGGTCTAATTTTACAGTAGCCCCAAGTTTGGTGTGGGAATTAATGTTTGGTCATAAGCAATTGGAACACTAAAATGAGTATCATTAATTTGGTGATGGGGTGCAAGGTCATGTTAAATAACACACAATTGACCATAAACAAGGATTAGGGTTTACAAGATTTCAATGCACAAATAGTAGTTACACATTAATTAGGAAGGATTCCCAATTTCCCCCCAAATTCAAGCGCATCCCATTCCCACCAAAATTAATTTGCCAAATTCACAAGGCTATGGTGCAAGGTTTTGATTCATAATCCTATCTTTCAAATTCACAAATAGATTTTTCTCAACATGTTAAAACTTTTAAATTATGAGAAAGATAATTTGAAATCTTTCAGCAACATTTGAGAGCATATGGGCTAGATTAGCAAAAGGAAAATAACATAGGAGTTATAGATCATAAATAAAAGTTTTAATATATCAACCAAAACAAGGAGGGCATCTTAGAGTAGCCAAATAGGAGCTACAAGAACTGAAGGTAGATCAACATAATCTAAATAGTAGAGTAGCCATTGAAGATTTACAACAACTTGAACATAAAGGATCATATCTTAGTACTATCAAAAAAGAAATAAGAATTCAGGATTTAAATGTGGATGTAAAGGGAAAACTTTAAAACTTGTAATAGATTAACTTTACAACCAAAACTTCAAGAAGTTTTTATGTTAGCATTGGGTGTAAAGTTCCATAATTTGTAGATACACTTTAGGTAGTCATAAGATAGGCAAATTTTATCCAACTCCAAAAATTCATAATTTGTTGTACACACCTACTACATATATAAAAAAATAGACTAGGATTTTGTTTGGGATGATTTTGAACAATTCTATACATTGATAGCTTCTTCCCAACAACTAGAGACATATGCATTTTAGACATACCCTAACTTGTCATACTTCTTTGAAAGTTGGGCAAAATACAAAAGATTCAAGTTTGTACCTTTTGTAAGGCCAAATAACACACCCCCAACATGTTGGAGGTTGATATTAGGGGGATCTAGATCATGATGATCAATGTACCTCATAGAAAGCAAAGTGGAATGCAGGAGGAACCAAGCCAAGACAAGGAGAATGTCCCACCATCTTGCAGACATGAACCAACAAGAAAACAAAGGAAAATTAATAGATGTAGTCCTCTAATCACTTGAAACAAATGAACTAGTGAAGCATTAGAGGAGGCCATGGATGCAATTGAAAATGGGACAACTTCATTAAGGAAAGCAAGTAGGTAGTGGAACATACCTCTTACTTCATTGTTTGATCATTTGTAAGGGAAAATAAGATCTAAGAAACTTGGACTAGTAGGCGTGCTAACAGTAGAAAAAGATCAAGTTGTGGTTGCTTGGGTTTTGTCTATGTAAGAAGTTGGGTTATTAATTAGCCTACAACAGTTAAAAATGAAAGTGGCAAAATTGATTCAAACAAGGCCAACACCTTTTCAAGAAGGGGTACCAGGGAGCTCTTGGTGGTACTGGTTCAAGAGCACACATCCTGAGCTCAACATTCGTCAAGCTAAGGGATTAGATATTAATCAAACACAAGGGCTAACAATTCAATCTTGCCAAAACTTCTACCATAACTTACAGTCCCTTTACAACAAACATAATTATGTTGCAAACCATATATGATCAAATAGGCATTGAAGCATGAAGACTATTGGGAGCAATGGTTCTTGCAAAACAAGGTTCACACCAAATGTACAACACTATCCCAAAATCTAGGGAGTGGTTGATTATTAATTGTGTGGTCAATGTAGTAGGAACAATAATGTCAGGGTTTTACATGTTTAAAGGAGAGTGGATACATGATGACTACATACAATTCTACAAACCAAGGATTTATATGGCTATGCAATCAAAGGCATGGATGACTACTTTCCTTTTCAAAAAGTTTGTCTTTTCTCAAAAGGTTTATACCAAGTATAATATCCATAACAAATAGGCATATGCTCATTTTGGATGGGGATGGATCCCATGTCACCCTTGAAGTAATTGAACAAGCTCGAAAGTTTGGGTTGGATATGATTACTCTACCTTCGCATACATCTCATGCACTTCAACCCTTGGATGTGGCTTATTTCAAGCCTTTTAAAAGTGCTTTCAGAAAGGAAAGAGACATAACAATGGTTAAGATGAATTACACAGAACCAGATAAAATAACATTAGCAGGGTGGGTAGACAAAGCACTAGCCTAACACTTACAAGAAAAAATATCATGTTAGGGTCCAAAGGTACAAGGATTTGGCCACTTAACCCTAGTGCTATGGATTCAAAAATTGGCCCTAGTACTTTGTACACATTGCAGAATCAAGCCAGGGAAAAAGAAGAACCAAAGCAGGAGGATGGTGAACAAGATTAGAAAGAACATATAACTGTAGATAAGCTCATCAACATAAGCTCAACAATAAAAGTTCCAATTGCTAGTCTATCTAAAAATCAACTTAGGTATTATATGAACATGCCTATAATTCTTATAGTCATTATGTTGAGATGTCAAGCTCAACTAGAGCTGACATTCATGATGTGCCTTAGTGACCGTTCTACATCGACTGGCGTGCTTAGTGGCCATTCTACGTTCACATCGACTGACGCATGCGCGACGGATCTTCACCACTGTTTTTTTGGAGGACTTGTTGTCGTCTGGGGGTGTGGGTGTTTGCAAGAGCTCAAGCTCTCTCCCCCCCTATCTTTTCATGGTATTAGAGCCTGGTACAGGCTAAAGGCTAAGCAGCAAGCATAAGAAGCAAAGGAGGCGATACGACAGCAAGAGGTCATCATCTCTTCCCCCTTCGTGTTCGCCACTACACCCGTGTCGGAGCTCTTCGGGAGGCATCGACAAACGACATCGGATCGAGGAGCTGTTTTCGCCAAGACGAAGTTATAGGGATTGTATATAGTCTTTTGGACGGAATTTTGGGATTGAAAAACTGCGTTTCTGCATCATCTCGACATTTGTTTTGAGTTAGCAAGCATTCGTGTGCTATTCGGACAAGATGTCAGACGACATCAATCAAATTGTTAGTGAGAAGCTTGACAAGAACAACTTCCATGCTTGGAAGTTCAGGATGACCAATTTCCTTATGGGAAAAGGATTTTGGGACTATGTGGAAGGTGAGAATGAAAACCC
>Ga0209611_10011960_pt1 | contig 12329 bp, 8 predicted proteins | sample S1TSphgellanicum_3_FD_187693 | JGI IMG/M metagenome (GOLD analysis project Ga0209611, IMG submission 187693) | Host-associated microbial communities from peat moss isolated from Minnesota, USA - S1T2_Fc - Sphagnum magellanicum MG (SPAdes) (version 2) | ecosystem: Host-associated > Plants > Peat...
AAATTAAAAACAAAAGGCATGAAAAAAAATTTGGAGTTGCAATTTAATTTGTGAAGAAGTTGCAATTTCAAAACTTATCCCATATCGTTTGTTTTCCATTTCTATTTTGAACACTATGTAAATAAGGGGTGTCGACATCAAATTTCACATGAAGAAAGTTGTGCACATGGGATGAACCAATCAAAAGGCTTAACCCAAAAAAAAGAAAAATTATGCACAATTTTAAACTATCAACCTCCCCAACATTATTTACCTAGCTAGGTAGGTACAAAATATGACCTACCCACTTAGGTCAACCTATGTACTTACCTACCTAAGTACCTACTTGTATCAGTAGGTATTTTGCCTAAGAAGGTAGACCTACCTACTTACTTTTTAACCTAAAAGGTAGTGTTAACCCCAACCTTAAACCTTAAACCTATTTATGTACTTACCTAGGCACCAACCTAATATTAATATTTTGTATTAAATTCATCTTAAGGTGCTATGGGGCATATTGACATTGGGCCACGTGTCATAATATAGGATCATCCAAGCATCTAAATTGAATGTCCTAGATTATTTCATAATAATAATAATAATAATAATAATATTTTAGATAATTCAATATTAAAACATATGGCAACACATCATTTGCCTCAATTGTGACCAAAATAGTTGTATTGTAATCACATGTGACAATATGTATACAATGGAGTCAAAGGATGAACTTGTATTTGTTGACTTTTTCTTTCATCCAATGCCCCTTGTCGTTTACAACTATTGTTTCATATGACTTGTCCAAGGCGACTAATGAGATTTTAGTTGCAAATGTCGCTTGCAATTAAATTTTAGTGATAGAGACCAATTGAAAATACATGTTTTTCTTTTAGTGATACAAGTTTCCATTTCATTTGCTATCAACAATGGGGAGGAAATTGACAAAGACATAATGCACATGTCCATGCCCATGCATTTTTGTGATTAGAAATTATGTGTATTCAATGAAAGAAATATGCCATGTGTGTCATTCATAAGAAGAAAATAGTGAAAATATTGTTATGATGCACTATTTGTAATCACATATATGTGTCATAAAATTACCATGTGTACATCGTAGATTCATCAAAGAACATCTTAGGGTTAGGGTTTTGAATGACTATTAATTAACGACAATGTGCCATGTGGCACTTATACTAGCCTTAGGTTATCTAGCCTAACCTATGTTTAAGGTTTGAAACCTTTTAAGGATTTTGTTTTCTAGTTTAACCTTTTGGGTGAAGTTTATTTGATTAGTTTTTCCAATATGGGAATTGTTAAATTTGAATATACTTAATGCACATAGTCAATCTTCTTATATAGTTTACAAATTTGAAAGAAAAGACAAACAATGCGATAAAATTTTAGTTGCAACCTAGTTTATAACCTTCAAATTTAACAATTTCTTTGCAGGAGGAGCTTATCAAATAGGTTTCACCTTAAAGGTTAAACTCAAAAAAAAGATCCATAAAAAATCTTAAAACCTAGACCTAGGCAAGGCTAGGTAACCTAAACAACCTAGACCATTGTGGTTAATGATCATTTAACCCTAACAGATTTTAGGTTCTTCAATGAATTTAGGATGTACATGTGACAATCATGTGACCACTCAATTTGTAGTTGTATGTGACTACAAATAGTTAACCACAATTGCAATTGCATTATTTCCTTTTGACACGTGGCACATTTAAAAACTAAATACAAAAATTTTTAATTATAAATTTTTGCCACGTGTCAAATTTTTTTTGATGCACATTGTAATTGCATTGTAGTCACAAATATAGTCGCATAAACACATTCAAATACATGTATATGGTCAACATATGTGTATTTTACATTGTAAAAGTTCCATCATTTATGATTACGATGAATGACAACTCATCATTTCTTGTTAGGTAAATGCCATTTACAAATAAAATTAATTAAGTTGATTTTTAATTGTAAGTGTAGTTTACATTTAAAAACTAATTATAAAAACCAATCACAAATGACAGTTTTTGCTCTAGCGATCAAATTCAGGGCGACAATTTCTAGATAAAAAAGTCTTCAAGTTAAGGTTATAAGAAGACACAAAGTCAAAAGTGGCATATTTTGTACTTACTAATTTTTAAAGAGTGATCTTCCTTAAGATTTGATCAGTTCCCTTAATAGAATGTGATTTTTTTCACACAAATGGTTGTGACTGATGACACATGTGAGGTAAACTTTGTGCTTTCACATATTACAATGTACAATATGTGATGTTAATTGTGACATCTATTATAACAAAATTAAAATTTGATAGTAAGTTGTGACACATATTACACAAATGTCAGATTAATGTTAAATTATAAAATTAATGTAAGATATGTCACAATAAACACCAGATATTTACCTCAAACATGTGTTAGGAGCCACGACCTTTTGTGTGAGAAAAATCACATTCTATTGTAATGGTTGCTTTTGATCTGTTGTGATGGCCAATGCTCTTGTCTTGACACTTCAGCAGCAAGGTCACAATCGATTACTCAACCGACTTAGCTTGCACACACTACCACGGAGCTCTTGGCCACCACTGCTTTGTATCAATATCTGCTGTCATTTGCACCCTTAGCACATGCTCAAAGGCAAGGACAATGTCCATTAACAAATATTTTACATGTGACTCTTGGCAGGTTTGTTTGACATGGTGAGCAATGTCTTCTTTAGGAATTTTTGATTGTAGCATTACAATTTTTTTTCCCTCATTTTTGACAACTAAAATCCTCCAAAATCACTTCATTTTATAATTTTTATTTCTCTTTCAAAAAAAAAGGCTTATGATGAGTTCTCTTGATTATGGTGTGTATGGACATCTTCTACTCCATCTTCTACTCCAAGTGAGAAAACTGTAACTGGGTTCAACCCCATTAGAAGGAAATAAAATTTATTTCAATTAATAATCTTTCAATTCTCCTATTCAGGGTTGCACAATATGTAGCCACATTTCAATTGTTGGTACTGTAAATCCTATTTTCCAGAATTATTTATAGCACTCATGAGAGGAGCATGATTTCATAATGTAATCAAAATTTTATAACTAGAGAACTCCACTCACTTACTTGGAGCATTTCCACACACACAGACACACACATTTGTGTCTCTACAAATTTTATCACATCCAACATAGTGTTAATTATTTCCCCCATGGGTCATGAACATGGAAAATTGTAAAATACCTATAAAATGAGACATTATTTAAATGTCATCACTTTGGCAAATCATTATGGCTTGCCCATCCTAAGCAGTTATTTTCCTTGACTTGGCATTTTCGAAGTCAGTGTATCATGGGCATATTTACAAGTTCAAACTCATTTTCATGATATTAAAAAGTTGTGCTTTTATTTACAGATCAAAACTTGGGTTCATTTTATCTACAGATTGTAATTAGTTATAAGTCCAAACTTAATTTCATGGTAATCAAAAATTGTAAGTTATGCAAAGCACTATGTACAGGCCATTTTACGACTGCTGGTGGAGATGCTGTGATAAGTCAACAGCCTTCAAGTCTTGAAGGAAGAGAACTGATTGCTCTTACTTGCTCTTACTGGGCTATATCTACAAACTTACAAAGCCTGTCAGGACTGAGTGCAAGGTCAAGCGCACAATAACCTAGAACCAAAACAAAATATCAGTGAAACAAATACTATTTTCATTTGAATTGTTTCCAATATTTGGGTCTTAAATTACAGTAGGCATCAGAGCCCATAGAGAGATATAAGAGTTTTCCTTAAAGTCATCCTGTCTTCACCCTCTCTTTGGGCCTCTTTTCACCCTCTATCCCCTCTTTGAGTGAGGTCCGCATAGTAAGGAGGTTTTATTAAATCTGGGTATGAAATGCTGAAACTCAGCATTTAATGCACAAGGTTCCAGGTAGTTATACTAGTTAAACATGTAGGAGGAGTGAAAATATATGAAGCAGCAGTAGTGGAGGCGCCCGGGAAAAAGGAAAGTGGGGGTCAAATCCGGATGCAACTCAGTATGAGACAAAAAAAGGTGCATTTCTGAGTCCCCCACCCCACCCCACCCCACCCCAAGGCTAATGTACCTTTTTGCAGCTTTTTTAAAAATCTCACGCGGTTTTGGACCAAACTATATGGAGCAGAATGGGTGGGTTGTTCTTTGCAAGGGGTATTAGCCCAGGCCAAAAATGGTGACAAACTCTTTTGGGAAGAGAAATTTCATGCTGCCAATGAGAAGACCCAAGCATGCACTGAAGGTGCTTTTTTTCCTTTTAAGTTTGGTGGCGGGAAGGATTTGTTTTCAACTTTCTCTGGTTCCCAATGTGTTCGCACCATGTTCCTTTTGAGTTTGCAATAGGTTCCCATCAGGTTCTCAATATATTCCCCAATATGTTCTCCATAGCACCTCGCTTTTACCCCATATGCTTTGGCAAATGTTGTTCTCCTTTTCACCTATATAGGTGGGCCAAAGGGGAGGAACTCTATACTTCAAAATATAACCTTTTATTCTGGGGAGCCTCCATTGTTTCAATTTTGTTGAGTGAAGGGGCAATCAAATTGGCTCGTTGCAAGAAAGAAAAAATTGAACTTGGGAGGAACTTCATCTAATTAATAGGAGAGGTGAATAGGGGAGCATCCTAATGAAAAGATATCCTAACTCTGCATTAACAGCAGAAGATATTTGCAAGGGAAAGACCCCATTGTCACCAGGTTCTGCTCGCTGAATGGGCTCACCGCTTACAAAGTCACATTTCAACTCCCTAGTATTCTGAAATTTTCATTGCACAATCCTGAGACATTTTCAGCCCATTATGAAGATTCCGGTTTGCTTTTCAGGCTTTAATTCCATCCATTCTGGGTGGGGGCCAATCCGCAATTTTTTTACGTGTGGTTGATGAGTAGTTCAAGTCTTTTTGTAGCCACGAGTCCTCGTTGCATAGGGTCTTTACCTGATTGTTGTTGATTGTTTGCTTTTGCTTTTTCTTTGGGTTGTGTTTACTTTTGTTCTCATTTGCCTTGTACTTTTGGTGCATGGGTTCCCATGCTTGATTTTTATTTTTATGTACAGGGTTTTTCTTCCTTTTTACAGTTTCTCTGATCAACTTCAAGATTAGTTTGAATATAGCTCACAAATGTCTGATTTCAATTCTTGGCATGCGAGCAACAGGAAAATATGGCCTGAGGTGCATATCATTCTACGAACTCTTCTCCCATGTGTTTTGTGCGTGATGGAACAAATTCTGAGGAAATTCCTTTAGAATTTGTTCCATCACGTGCAATCCACAGGGTTGTCTTGGTTGCAGGTAAGATGCCACAATCTGTACCATCACGCAGTCTTTGTTCAGCCTAGCTCCATCATAGAAACTCGAGAACTTTTTTAACTTTGACTGTCGCCCACTTCCCGAAATTCCTTTAGAATTTGTTCCATCACGTGCAATCCACAGGGTTGTCTTGGTTGCAGGTAAGATGCCACAATCTGTACCATCACACAGTATTTGTTCAGCCTAGCTCCATCATAGAAACTCGAAAACTTTGAAACTTTGAGTGTGGCCCACTTCCCGAAATTTCAACGCATATCCGGACGATCATGATGAGGGCTTTAAAGCGTGATCGATGCCACCAAACAACAAGTAAAGCATGGACATGCAGTAACGGGAACAATGACACGTACAATGGCACAGAGAAGCATGAAGACTTGTAGTGGGCCTTGGGTGGGTCTGGCTGGGTATGGGCCCTGGGGCGAGAACCATGTGTACTGTGTAAGACTGTGTCCAAAGCTTTATCCTCTTTTCCTTTCAAGAGAAATCCCTACTTTCTATTTTCTTGTGCAATTGCAATTAGACGACAGGTGTGGAACAAATCTTGAGCCTGCGCACTCAGTTAGCATGCCTCACAGTAGCAGCCTAGCTGGGTCCAGCTTTTACAATCACATTATTACCAACCCTCCACTATGAACCAATTCACGACCTTGTGTAATTTCACCTTTGAGCTAGGTCCGGGTATAAAGTATGAACCAATGTTGGGAGGTAAGTAATTCTACCCCAATGTATGTGTGGGTTTAGAACTATAATTTTGCATACCCAACCCCAAGGTAGATAATACTATGGAATGGGTAATGGTTATGTACCCCATCCAACTGGTAGGTCCTTATTTGTAGCCGGTCGGTACTCAACCCCCAAGGTCTAGAACTTCATTATTACCAGGACCCATTACCTGGTGAAGAATGTCAGGCAAAGCAAAATATCGGGAAATGTACACACTTCATGTCATGGTACTTTTTTCCTGTATATCATCATAAATAGCTCTGGGTTGTTCATGGCCAATACTTTTGCATAAAGTCCTCAATGCTCATTCAAAGCTCAATCCAGTGTTGTGTATGTAAGTGTAAATAGCCACACAGCATAGAATGTGTAAAACGATGTAAATCATTTACACTTACACATCCAAATTTCCTACACTTAGATTACATTGCTCACCCTATATACTTGTGTTTTTTCCACTTACACAAAAGTAGTGTAAGTATATATATTATATACTCTTAATGATTATAAATATTTGTAATCCATTTTAATTAGTTGTGGGTGTGTAGTGTATGCCAAAGTTCAATGTTTTTTATGCAATGAACCACTTTTTTTGGTCCTTCACACAAAAAGGATGTACCCAAGTTGAAGCTTCTGTTTTGGAGTTTTTACTACCAAGATAGTGGTGTGAAAGTGCTCCCTTCAGTCCACCAATATACAATGCAATAACACACTTTTGGGCAAAGCATATGGGGCAAACAATGATCCTATTAGGGGATATCTCGAGTGCACATTTTTGGATGCGTCTTGCATGCAAATTTTTGGATGCATCTTGCATGCAAATTTTTGGGTGCATCTTGGGTGCATGTTGTCCCCTCTCATTGCTTGAGGAAATTTTTTATTCCCAACTTTGTTCATCACCAATTTTGACCTAGGCTTTTATGAGAGCTTGGGTATTTATTGTGATTAATATTAATTAGATTAACTACTTGTGATGCATATTAAAGCTCAAATTCTTTTTTAAAAATTTCCTGCAATGGGTCACTTTGATTGACCCATCACCAAAATATTCTGAAACTTTAGGCAACTTTTTGGGACATGTAGAGTGTGATCATAGGTTGCAAATGGGATCTTGACCAGGGAAGCCTATGTCCATTCTGAATTCAAAAGGGGACATGCCAATGCCCCTTCATGTTAAAGGTGAACTATGGTGGGCATTATGGTGGGGTGAGAGTGTAAGCCATGGTAGATTGGGGTCTGCCTTACAAGTCTAGGGTGTGGGGTTGTGGGAACATGGTTTGGAAACAAGCAAGGCTTGTCTTGAAAAGGACTTAAGGCAGATTCATTGGGGCAACATAGAGTTGTCCCAGGGTAACATTTGGTGTCACCCTTCAAAAAAATCCCCTTGGGAGATAATGGGGGGTTGTCTTGGAACAATATGAAGGTTGCCTTGGGAAACCACATTTCCCTTTGAGACATCTTGGTGTTGTCCTGCAAATAGTTTGTGTCATTTTGAAACATCACTTAATATTGTCTCTTGGGATTTTCTTAGGGCAATTTAGTGTTGTTTCAAAAATGATTTTTTGCAAAATGGTGCACATCTTAACTAAATCCTAGCCTTGTCCTAGCAAATCTAACTTAATTAGTGTGTCAAGTCTGAAAAAGCTAGAAAGCTCCAAACTAACCCCATGTGTCATGGGATGCATAAATTGTTAGGATTTAAGAATTAGGAGGTTCACAAGCCAATGCTATGAAAGTGCAAAGCACAAGCAAAAGGGCATCTCAGTTGGTATTAGAATAAGACTCTGAACTTGCAACCAAGGCAATGGAAGGCACCATCGAGGTGAAAGGAAAAAAGCCTCAAAAATGCTGGACAATAATATAGACAATGTGATCTGTTTACTGTTTACAATTTTACGTCCATTTGGGACCAGAGAGTCCACAAAGTTGGCTGCCACCAAGGACAAATTGAAACCATTCCTAACCAAAGTTATCACATTGGCAAATGATGGGTAGGAAATACAAGTTCAAAAGAAGGAATGTAGAGTTCACCTCCCAAGCCACATGCAAATGTGGAAAAAAAATATTGCAAGCTCCAAAACAAAGGCAAAACAGATGAATTGAAACCTTCATCCTCTAGTTAAAGTTCAAGCTCCATCTCAAGTTCTTCAAATAGGCTAAATGAATTCAATAATGTTGTGGAAGTGTTGTTGAAGAAAGTCCATTTCAAAGAAAGAACAAGTGAAAAAAATGAAAGCCTTTGGAAGGAAACTTCAAATCCACAACGGACTTCCTAGTTTGCCACGAGCAAAATAAGTTGTTGGAAAAAGAAATGGACAAAAGGTTGGATGCCAAGATTAAAGTGGAGGTTGAAAGCTGGACCAAATTTAAAAGCCTACCAAGTGGCACAAACTATGTTGAAAACAACTATCCCACAGAGTTCAATAGTCTAGTAAAACATGTCAAATTTAGTAAACTATTTGCAAACAATATTGCTATAAGAAGGCAAAGCCAACAAAGGCTTCTTGGAGGCCTTGATTGAACAAACAAGCCTAAGTCAATGAAAGCAACAAAAAGTGACATTGTCATTGAGGCCATCAAAACTCAAACCTCAATCCTTCATAGGGAATGATATAAGGTTTGATAGAATTAAATAGTGGGCTCTCCGAGCGAAAACTTACTTTAAAACCTAAATGGTCATCACATACACAAATCAACTTAAGATGGCCTAGTCCATAATCCAAGACCACATCTCGGAATGGTGGACAACACAAAAGGCCATTGAATTGAATCTAACGGAAACTTTGTTTTGGGAATCATTTCAAGACTAGGATGAACAAGAGGTACACCCTACACAACCAAATTCTAAAAAATGAACAAAAGTTGCTCAATTCACACCAAGGGGAAGGACTTAGGCCCTTGGTGTGGTATGTTCAAATGTTTAAAATGGTGTTAAGCCTTTTTTCAATGAAGGAAAAGATAAATTCACAAAGTGGCATTTCTCCATGGCTTATAACCTTGGGCCTACAAATGAATCTTTCAAAGGAATGAAATCCTAAACATTTGCCTAAAAATGATAAGTGACGGAGTGTATGGAAAATGATTTCAATTTTTACAAAAGTGGGGGTGGCCAAGGCAACCATCCCAATTGAAAAATGTCCCAAGCCAGAGGAGGTGGCTTTAAAGATTTATATTTTTTTTAATGGAATTTTTTTCTAAATAAAATCAAAGAGCCATGAGACGAAATGAAGTCCAAAGGGGATTTAATGTTTCAACTATGGGCAATTGTAGCAAATGATCAAAAACTAATCCAAGCCAATAAAGGTACAACAAAATTGCAACAAAGTGGTTTTGTCATTAGAGCAATTATGGTCAATTTGGGTCCAAACTTGATTTTCTTTAACTATAAAGTGGGAACTTAAGGTTGAATATTAGGTTAGTTTAGTGGCAATAGGTATTCAATTTAACCTATTTGCAAGAATTACAAGAAGTTTCATTTTTTATTTTTATGCATGGGTCCAACCACGCTACTAGAAATCACAAGTGCCCCCTTAAACCATAATTTATTCTTAGAATTTTTTTAGAATTTTTAAAATACGTTTTTTAAAAAAAATTAATATTATTATGTTAAGATGTATATTAAATATATCCCAAAATATGTCATTAAACAATATTTTCAAATTGTGTTTTTAATGTCAAAATTATTTTTAAGCTATTTTTATGCAACCTTTAAACAATTGTTACAAGAGGTTAAAAGTCCTCATACGTATTTTCACTCATTAAATTGATTCCAAATTTTTATGATATGTACATAATGTATTCACAATAAAATTTTATAAAAAAATATTTTATTTATTATTATTATTATTTACAATCCAAAGTTCAAAACATTAAGCAATGGTCATGACTGCTTTTGGTACATGTGAGTATGACTACAACCACATGTAGATGAATTTAATGTTAAAGCAAAAGCCAAAAGGGCTAACCTATGGCCTGCTTGTATTTCAACCACATTTAATAAATTTTTAAATGTTTTAACAAATGATCTTTGCAACAAGTTGCTTCCTTGTCATGATTTTAATTACAAAATTGAAGTGATGTCAAGGTCAATAACACCTTTTCAAACCTTTTCAAATTAAATCAATTTTTAAAAAAAAACTTAAGAAATAAAACAATGACTTAATGGAACGAAGTCACATTAAACCAACTAAATCACCTTATGGAACTATAATGTTGTTTGTGACCAAGAAAATAAGTTATGCATATACATTGACTATTGTGCCTTAAACAAAATAACCATACGAAACAACTACCCCTTGCTCCAAATGAATGACTTGTTTGATCATTTAAACGGGGTTTGTTACTTTAGTCAAGTGTACTTAAAAACAAGGTATTATCAAATTTGCATCACAAACATAAATGTGCAAAAGATGACTACTACAAAATCAAGCTTTTTAAAAAAAAATTATAGTCAAAACATTCAATTTATAATAATTTTATGATGGGTTTTGTTGCTACTTTCAATCTACTTATATCAAAGTAAATTTCTTGTAAGGTCTAATCATGGTTGAGATACACAAGAGGAATCCTTCACCCCAAAATAACTTTCAAAACACTATTTCAAATGACCATTATGTTTATCACAAAGGACATGTCATGTCATAACTTTTAAGTCAAGTATTAAGTTACAAATGACATGTCGCATCATCACACCTTCACAAAAAATTAGTCACAACCAACATTCCATGTAATCCCATTTAATCACTTGATTAGACATAATGGACAAACCATGTCACCACACTTGGCCACACTTGGCATTTCATCACAAAATTCAACCAATCACATGGTGCCACCTAGTTTTTAGTATAAAAAATGTAAGAGGTGTTAATCGCATAACTCATAACAAACATGACAAAGATTACTCACAACCTATGACAACTAGCAACCATGTCAACTAGCAAAACATGACACCTAGGTTAACACATGAGCTATTGTTAACTATTTTTTAATTAGATCAAACATGCCATGCTAGCGTGTTGCAAATTTTCAGTCATTAGACATTTGTCTATTTTACTAGTGCAACTACTGTCATAAATGATTGGTCTTTTAACTGACCCATAACCTGACATGTCCATCATGATTGGAATTCTAGTTTAAAAAGATAAGGGAAAAAACAAGATATGTAGTAGTGAATGTACCACATGGATACCTACCACATATCTAGGTATGATATATGTACCAGTTTGGAGTGGGATTATTCCCACAATAACAACCATATCTAGAATAGGACTTAGCCATACCCTAACCAATAGTGGTCAACCAATTACACAATACTCACGTAACAAACAATATTTGAGACTACAAGGAGTAATCTACCAATGCTTATATGGATGATATTGGTGACAAGAAGTGTTACATTGACAAAAGCTAAAAGGTAACATTCTAAGAAACACTTTCCTTGCCCACCATATGTTAAGGATACAAATCTTAATGTTCATGTATAAGTGTTCAAAGTAGTAATACAAGTGAATGGTGTAGTCACTATTACAAAACTATGGCCTTTTTGCTATTAGCATCATCACTAAAGTGATTGTAAAGTCAAGGCTACTTGTCTATACGATTAAGATGAAAAGGAGTTATGTTTGATGTGATTGAAAAATAATAATAAGTTAATCACATTGGACAAGGGTCTAAACATGTGGCATATGCAACACTTATGTGGAGTTGTTTAATCTAACTGAAATGATTAATGTGACTGAAAACAGTCATGTAAGCTTAACTAAATGTGACTATATTAGAAATTTCTAATGATGTGGCAATACTAATGCTAACTATATTAAATTAAAAACACATTATATACCTTTTTATAGATTAAACTTATGAGAAAGATTAAAATATAATTTAATTCACATGTTTTTGAATTATGGTTTTAATTATTTGTAAGAAAATGGAGGATTCACTGCATGAACTAATTTTTTAAATTTAATTATTACATATTTATTCAATAAAAACTAATAACCATGTGAAACTTGAATTATTTTTGTCCCAATAATGAAAATTTATTAATCTCAGTATGAAATACTGAAACTCAGCATCTAATGCACAAGGTTCGAGAGTAATTATAGTCGTTGTACAGATAGGAGCACAGAAAGTATATGTAGCAGCACTGGAGGCGCTCGTGAGAAGGAAAGACAGGATGAAACTGAGTTTACCACCAAAATTGCTAGAAAAACTAAATGGGGTCCCAATTATTTTGTTTTATAAAATTTTCATTCCCAGTTACATGGTTGATGTCCTATTATGCCAAAAC
>Ga0209611_10011961_pt1 | contig 12327 bp, 13 predicted proteins | sample S1TSphgellanicum_3_FD_187693 | JGI IMG/M metagenome (GOLD analysis project Ga0209611, IMG submission 187693) | Host-associated microbial communities from peat moss isolated from Minnesota, USA - S1T2_Fc - Sphagnum magellanicum MG (SPAdes) (version 2) | ecosystem: Host-associated > Plants > Peat...
AAAGAGTAAACATAAGGTGCCTCCCCACTTAGGTGTCTCTTTCCATTAGGTTGTTGTGATCACAACACAGAAGCCATTAGGCTACTGTGATCACAACGGGCATCGAGTGTGTGTTCTGATCACGGCAGCCTAACGGAAAAGGCACTACTGACATAGGGCCTTGTTTCTTGGTGCAAGGACATTCATTAGGCTACTGTTTGTTTTCAATTGAAAATATAAAAGTTATAGTTCATCATGTGAGCATTTCTGCGAACACGTACGTGTTCTCATGAAAAAGAACAGATGTCATTTTTTGATGAGTCACAATAAAGCCATGAGATGATTGTGAGCACAACTAGAAAATAAAGCGATGAGATGATTGTGAGCACAACTAGAAAAATATAATGGAAAGCTGCTCTGATTATAGCAGCCTTTATTTGAGGAATGCCCCCCAGCCTTGGTCCTACTAAATTAACATCAGCTCTAGATGATTAATTTCACACATCTTAATGCATTTTGACATGTTTACCCTTATATCCCTAGAAAAGTAATTTAATTTAATTTAATTTAATTTAATTTTCCATTATCTCTTCCCAAGACTTGGGTGAACCAGCACCCACCTGGTAGTACCATGGTAAAATTCCTGAAGTTTTTTTTTTTAGGTTGCTTTTAACCATGGTCAATGGGCATCCTAATCCTAAGACTAAATCAAGATCGCCCAGTCCAAATTTAACATTTTGTGGGTTGAAAATGGTCACTAATAATAGGCCTAAACCCTAGGCCTATCTACCTATATACAAGACTGAGTTGATATTCATCCACAACTGAGTTGATATTGGTTTCACAATAGTAACCAATTATGTAGGAAATAGGTCTTGTATATAGGTAGATAGGTAGGAAAATAGGTAACTACTAAGTAACTAGATAGTTTATACATAGGTAAGGGCTGTTTTTACTACTTTCCTACTAACAGCCTACTAACTGAGGTAACCACCGTGGTTAGCTAGCTAGGGAACTGGAGTCCAACAGAAATCTGTTTCCTGACCACTTATCATTCATCCTTCGTGGTGCGCTGGTGGGTGCTGCAGGTTCACTGCAGTAGCCGACCTTCCTGCCTCACTCAAGAATGTGCAGGTACCAGTGTTGGTGCTGCTTCAGCCTGGCACCGCCCCCCGCAAGATTTCTTGGGCTCACCCTTGAATTGACGCAAGTGATCCTTGAATTGGGTTTTTTTTTCTTCCAAGCTTAATTGCTTGCAAGCTCCGAATTTGGCATTGTCGTCGGCGGGTGAACCTGCGTGTGTGCGAGCAACAACAAGAGTCGAGGTTTCAGAAGCTTGAAAATTCCGTGCTCTCTTGACTCGCATGGCGTCGGAGCGTCGGCCGCCAAGGTCTGTATCATCATCAGTAGGAGAAACAGTGGTAGTATCTCCATCATCATCATCATCATCATCATCTTCTTCTTCTTCTTCTTTATCAGCATCTTCATCTTCTCCAGCTGTGGCTTCAAAACAAGGGCCAAATGATGCTGCGGCAATTCCGCCTTACATGAAAGCAATTTCTGGGTCGTTAGGGGGAATGGTGGAAGCTGGATGTCTGCAACCCATAGACGTGATCAAAACGCGGTTGCAACTAGACCATCAGAAGCATTACAAGGGAATCTGGAATTGTGGCACAACAATTGTGCAGAAAGAAGGAGTGCGCGCATTATGGAAGGGCTTAACCCCGTTTGCAACGCACTTGACTCTCAAGTATACCCTTCGCATGGGCTCCAACGCCGTCCTTCAAACCGCCTTGACGGACCCTGAGACTGGCAAGATCAGCGCCGCCGGCCGCATGGTCGCGGGGTTTGGCGCTGGTGTTCTGGAAGCGCTTGTGATCGTTACTCCTTTTGAGGTAGGCATTCCTGTTCTCCTTTGAACCTTGTTGAAGAGTTTAGGGTTGAAACCCCCAGTCAGTCGCACGTACATCCATACTACATCAATGGCTATCTCTATGTAGCTTGTGAAATGGCAATCGTGCATGAGAACTGCGGGCTAGGATGTGTTTATACTTATGTTGGAACAGCTTTGCTTACTAGGGTTTTGAGAACAGGTTGTGAAGATTCGACTACAACAACAGAAAGGATTAGGTCGAGAGCTTTTGAAATACAAAGGACCTGTACATTGTGCCACTACAATCATTCGGGAAGAAGGAGTTCTTGGATTGTGGGCAGGAGCTGCTCCCACTGTAATGCGAAATGGAACCAATCAGGCTGTCATGTTCACAGCCAAGAACATGTGCGACAATCTTCTTTGGCACAAACATGAGGGTGATGGTGTCACTCTTCAGCCGTACCAATCAATGATCTCAGGGTTTCTGGCAGGGTTTGCTGGTCCTGTTTGCACTGGCCCATTTGATGTTGTGAAGACAAGGTTGATGGCTCAAAGTGCAAGTGAGATCCGCTACAAGGGGATGGTGCATGCTTTGGGTCGGATTTATACTGAGGAAGGGTTGTTTGCATTGTGGAAGGGGTTGGTGCCCCGCTTGATGCGAATTCCTCCAGGCCAAGCTATCATGTGGACTGTGGCTGATCAGGTTACTGGGCTCTATGAACGCAAGTTTATCAAGCCCTCAAAGGCCACTGCAATTGCTTGAACATCTATTAAGAGTCACAGAAGGAGAGACTGGACTCATAAGACTCAGGGGTTTGCCTTGGGTAATTGAATTTGGTCTTAGAGATTCTGAGAGATTCTGAGAGAGAGAGAGAGAGAGTCCATTGATGTGAGTACTTCCAGTCTAGCTGTTAGAGCAAAATTTTATTTTTGTAGTCAAGAAAGAGCTCAAGAGAATGAATTGAAGTAGGATCAGATTCTTTGTGGTGTTTGATTACTCTGGCTTTGTGGGCTCAAGGTCTACACAGCTCCAATTCTCTGTCAGTGAGAGATGAGCAAGAGAAAGACATAACAAAATCTAGCAGAATTGCCAATCTTAGTACTTTTGTTGGTACTCATTTGTGGACCCCAGATAAGCAGTCCTTTGTAGTGAATGAAGGCTGCATTCTTCACTTTAGGGCCCAATTGATTCAAAGAAAAAGAAAACCTTGTGATCTCCAGAGCTGGAGCATCATGAATGCTTGGGAGTTGATTTATAACTGTCAATTGTGCAGTCATTGATCATTAGTACATCTTTTTTTCATCACACATTGCACTTGTTTTTATTTTAAGCCAGGCATCTGAAGACTGTTTCTTAGAATTCCTTGGGTCATGTTGGGCCATGTCAAACCCTTGTGCTTTGCCAGGTTGTCTTTTGTCACTTACTGCACAACTTCAACATTTGGGTCAGAGTTTAGACTAAGGACAATTTGTGACAAATCTGAAGATCTTCAGCACTAAGTCACCTAGTAGTATGGGACTGCTCATAGTGTGTTTTTTTTGTCACCTCACCTGTCCACAGTGTGAAGTGGGCCAAGGATCCATTGGACATTCAGTTGAAAAGTGTTCAGTTTTCAACTGAAAATACTCTGCCCTGAGTTTGTCTCTCCCATTCTTCAAGGATCAATTTTGTAAGTGAAAATCTCCATCTTCTGTACTTTATTTTGTGTTGATTTTTCCTTCCTCACAGGCCCACAATGGGATGAACACAAAGTGCACTGTCCTCCCTTTCTATTATTTTCTGCTTTTATCTTCATACCCTGTTATTTGATACCAGTGTCTTGAATCTTTGTATGCTCTATTTGTTGTTGCAGGATGAGTGATCCACAATCCTATTTTTTGGGCATGTAGACTGTGCATCTCAGAGATGCATGGAGCATTTTCTTGTTTGTCAATGTTCCTCAGACAATCGTATGCAGGTGAGTTTGTAGAGTGTGTAGGGTTGTGGATCTGGATGCAAAGATCAATCGCCTTTGCTCTTTTGTGGTTTTTTGTTAGGCAATCCCTAGACAGACATATACAAGACTATTGTTTTCAGTTTAGAATTTGTGTATTGCAGGGGAAGATTGCATGACTTCTTTTTCTTGTGTTATTGAACAGCCAGGATGGATTGTCACCATCTGGAAATGGGTTGGATTAAACAGACTTATTGCTCAGGCTGATAACGACTACTTACAAATTCCAGTACAAACCTCAAACTTAAAACTAGGGTTTTGAAACATGTAGATGTAAGCAGAATGTGTGGGAGTGAACGCAATGCAGAGAGCAAATGTTACAGAGTGAAAAAGCAAAACAGATATTTTCCACCAGATAAGAGAATCAAATCTTGGTCTGAATGTCCAGCTTTGTCTTGCTCCACGAGTCTTACTTTCACAAGTCCATTCCTGTTTGGGTTCAGTTGAGAAATATGATCCTGCCCCTTCAAGGATCTTGCATTTTTATTTATTCAAAAATTTCATTGGAGCAAAGAATACCTACTAGAACTTTCAGACCTCTTTATTTAATAGAGGATTGGAAGGTTTAAACTGCTTGTGTATGTTCCTGCATTGTTGGCAACTCAAAGGGCTGTATGTTATTACGACAAATGCTTTCTCATTCTGTGCAGGGATGATTTCTTTCAAGAATCTTTGCATGCCAATGTTCATCACAAAGCCTGCACCTTCCATTTGAGGTAATTGCTGCACTCACCATCTCTCACTCAAGAGGAAGCTCCATATGCTTGTGCATCTATATTCAAGTGTCAATGTTTGCATCCCAGTTCTTAAGACCAGAAAGCCATGAATGCTACAAAAGAATGGGACCCTTTCTCAAATAGATTCTGGTAGTTTTTTGTGCCAGGAAGTTGTTGCTGGAATCCTGATCCAATGTGGTGTGTCATTAGCATACCCCAATGTCCTTGGTGTGCTAGGGCTTGAATGTCATCGTTTGAAGTGTTCTGCTAAGCATCCCAAGAGAAGTCAGCTGCAAATAGCTTTTCATGGGTCCTATGTTCTGTTAACTGAATAAGGCAGAGTCAATTGCAGAGTTTGCTGACATATGGGCCAGTATGATCTGCTATTCCTAGTCAATGGTGTTCTACAGCATTCAGAACAGCTGAAGTTTCTGGTACTGGCTCAACAAACCTTGGGGTGGAAAGTCCAGACTTGGGTGCCCTTCAAGATACAAATGTTCCAAAGTACCAATTAGGTCATCTATTCATACTCACCCAATATTTATGATTGTTGAAAGATATGATCTCAAATTGGGGTTCCTTCAAAAGCTTGTGCTTTGATGCAGGGTGATGAGAGGCAATCCATGCAATTCATTGAGCATGATGCAGATACAGGATAATAGAAGCAGAGGCCGATATGGCAGCACTGTATCATCTTCAGAATGGGTGTGTCTTTGACGGATCCAATTTCCTACCCCATCAGGCAGGCCATGTTTATGCCACTATTTATGGACCTGGTTTCTTCTAGCTGCTGTTGGAAACTCCCTTGCTTCTTGTACACTGACTGTTACCCAGAATCTTTAGTGATCCAACTACGAGAGTTCACCACATGTGCACATTATCTAAAATAGTGTAAACACAGGAATTCCCAAAATTGGGCCACCAAGTTGCAGCGATCAGAGCAGCTACAATGTGCTGAGTGAAGGAAGTAGACCTTGTAGACATCCCCATGATCTGGATATTTCAGGACTATGTCATTGTCTTTCCAACTAAGTAGAATGAAGATTATTATGTTGCTTCAAACCTGGATTCTAGGCACAAATATTGAAATTTGGTGCTTTCTGCAAGCGGTTCATTTCAGCTGCTATCAAACTGCAGCAGGATGTGCATGACAAGTCAGCAGCTTTGGATCGGGAGCGCCTTGAAGTTGCAAATTTGAGGCAAGACATTATTGACGAATATGAGAAAAAGAGTGCTGAACTCTTGGAGTACCTCAACTCCATGGAGTCTGCTTTTGATCATCAACGCCTTGAGTGTGAGGAGCGCGAAGCTTCCCTTGTACAAGTGAATCGAGATCTCCAGAATGAGTTGCAACATGGCTGCATGTACTAATCTAAACAGAATCACTTGAGTTGTCCATCTGTGCTTTTAGAGCTTGAACAGGAATTGAGTGTGTTCTGGCTGTCATATAACAAGCCAAGCAGATTGATTGACATGGTTGCAAGTTTAAGAGGTGTACTCATGTTTAAGCTTCTCACTTGCAGCTGTGCAATGATGAAAATTGAAGTGTGCGATGCTTGCAGGGCCACACTAGCAGAGCATATTGTGAAGGAAAAAGAAACTGAAAAAAGGAATCAAGAGGTTCATAAAGCACTTCAGGTTTTGCAGCATGAAGGCAAAGAGCGAGCGAGATGTTACAAGAAGGAGCACAGAAAAGTTATGGTTAGTCTGGCATAGCCTTAAACATTGATACCCATCACTTCCATCTTCTGTCTACTTGTCAGATTAGCCTCTGGATGATAAAGTGATCTTCCTGGGGTTACAGGAGCTACAAGAACTTGTGCAGGACCTAGAATTGGAGCTACAGAAAAAGGAAGAGGTGTTTCAAAGTTGCAAGAAGCGAGATGAAAGGACCAGAAAACGCATAGAGAACGAAAACCAAGAACTTAGACGCAAAGCAGCCCTTGGCTGGATGCTTGGGTGCTTGTCTGGTATATTTAAACTGAACCCACCTTGGATCCAGTGGCAAATGATTTAACAAGCTCAAAACAGAGAATGCAAGCTCCTCCAGACTTCTCATTGTAATATCAATATCTTGATGCTCTTCAGTCACATTTAAGGAAGCAGTTTGTGTGTTCTGGGGCAGAACTGTATTTGCGAGTAGATCCAGAAATTGGGACAGCAGGTATCATTAAGCTGGTGCGGAAAGTGCAGAGAGAGCTTGAGTGTGGGAACCATGTTTTCAGTACAGGAGGCATGCCATTAAAGCTTGAATATGAATTGATACAGAGAGAAGTTCGAAGGTTGATTGGCAGTGCACAATTTTCTCACAACATGGCTTCGCATGCTAGTAACCAAACATGCTGTGCAATGCTGCGGGAGCGGTGTCCAAGCTCCAAGGATCAGATAAGCCCCTGTGATCAACAGAGGCACAATTGTAAAAACACAGCCCTCCATAAACAGGTGGCCGTTGCCAGACCATCAACAGCACCCCCTTGGGATCTGTGAGTTCTCTCAATCCATCCTCCTCTGACCAACCTGACCACATGTACTGTTGCTGTGGCCCATGAAGAGTCTATTTGCTTCATGCTTCCTATCTTGATATGTTCTTTGCTGCAGACAAAGAAGACCAGATGCTGCATCTGGCTCACAGTTTGTAAAGAATGGCTTTGAGCAAAAGCCACACCGCTGCTTTGTGACCTGCGATCCAGAGTGCTCTCAACCTGAGCTCATGAAAGAGAAGCGTCTGCAAAGCAGGACAAAATTGACTAAACCTCCAGGTAGCACATGGGCAGAGGTTGCACTTCTCAATGCTGAGAATCAAGCTGGAAAACCTACCTCACACTTGGAGATTAAAAAGCTGTTGACAGGTGTGGAGAGCAGCATGACATACCTTCTTGGGCAAGAGAGGAGACGTCAGAGGGATCAACACAGGGGTCCCAGCAATGCTCATTTTAAGTGAGGCTGGATTGCATCAGTACACCTCTGAATTTCTGATTTCATCTTCAAATAATGGATCAGTCCACAAATGGAGCAGCAAGTAAAGTAGCGAATTAGATGATTGATCTCTCAATTCTCAGTGCATGATGTAGGAGCTACTCAGGGTGTTTTGCTTCTTGTGGATTCAGAGATGTTGCAACAATCAATTTTCTTTGATGAGCTGTGAATTGTAACAATCCACAATCTCATTTGTCTTGAGGGTAACTTTCATAGTTTATACCCTCATTGCTGCTAGAGGCATCCAATGCATATTACATCTGAGTCGACTGCATTGCATAGGCAATGCTGACATGCAGATGGTGTCTCTTCTCACTTCCCTCACAAGTGCATAACCAAGACAAGAATGTATCGGTACATCAGAGAGTTATTATGATGGAATTATAACAGCCAAAAAATGATCCAAGCCCATGCTGGAAGATTTGGACTGAAAGTCTATGGAGCAAATATAGACCTAATTTCTCCAAGTTGAAGCCAATTTGTGTTCTCTGTGTCATGATTCATGTTAAACATTGCTCCCCAATATGATGATAGATACCCCAAATGATGTCCACAAATAATGCACAGGATCTGAAGGGTCTTATATTTTGGTTTGTACTATGATTGGTGCTTGTAAACAAATAAACAAGCAATTTGGGCTTCGTCCTGGACTAATGAGGATTACCTTTCTGTGGGCTTACAGATTCCAAGCTCTAGAGTGGCTTTTCACAAAACTGCATTTTGCCTACATGCTGGGTTGAATTTTCTCCATAGAGTTGATTTCATAGCAATATAGTGGCAGCTTCACCACACTGCATTCGATCTAATCTATCATTTTCATGGTTCTGAAACTACACATCACCCATCACCCATTTGGATTTCCTGATTAAGAGGTCTGATTGTGGGCAACCAGCTGCAGAAACAACCAAAACAATTAGCTTTCAGAGGAGCAACAAATGCAAAGGGAAAGATACCACATAAAACGAAGAAACAGAATATGAAAGAATTTCACTACATGCATGGAAGTTTTGCAGCTCACATGAAACTTGGTAGGCAGCTGAATGTAGGAGTGAAGCATAAAGTTAGACTCAATAAGATCAATAGTTGGAGCCCAGTATTGATACATGGCTCTGGATAGTATAGTGCCCTTTGCACTGCAGTTGGCATCCTGGATGGAGATGCAATCATTGTTCATGCAAATAAAGATTTTAACAATCAGATTTCTCTTGCCTTATAGACTGAACGATAGACCAGGATATGCCCACATCCTTCAGCAATCCAGGTATCCAAAATTTCAAAACTACACAGCAAGACTTTGAAGGTAACTGCTGTGTCAATTCAAGCAAAAAACCAAAACTAAACCAAGAATGAGTGTCATCACACAAAGTGTCAGATTGTCACCTTCATCATGAGTAGCAGGAAGGAGTTGCCACCACCCCTCTGACTTCATCAAGCAAATCAAAGAAGTCCAACCCTAAATCCTCATTCAATCTGCAAAAAGCTTGTGAGCATAAGCTTCCTTTTATTTTAGCTTGTCCCTGTGCAAGCAGGCATCTAAGCCTAAGGCATAGAGGGGCATACCCAGACTGCAGCAGCTGGGGCCTCCTGCAACATGAACATATCACAAATACACTTGCATCTTCATATTAGCTGAGAATTCTAAGGTTGGGTTATGTCCAACTTTTCCTCCATCCCAAACAAGGTTTTCCAGTGCAAGAGCTTAGGTTGTAATTCCAGCCAAAGATTTCGGAAATCTTACGTAGCTCAATCCTTGATATGTGAATTGTGCAGCGCTTAAGCCCCCATCATCATTGTATCAGTGTTGAAATCTAAAAATGGTACACAAAAATTATTGGCTACTCTGATACATAATGCAGGTTAGGCAACCCTCTTGTCAGAGATTTTGAAAAAAACCCGTTACATGGCAATTTGCTCAATGAGTACATCAACTGTAAAACATATTCAAGAATTTGGTCAATGAAAGGTTAACTCTCTGCTTGCTACTTTGAAGCAGAAGTAACTGATAGCCCAAATCTTAATGGGGAGAAGGCAGCAAGCTTTAAAATGGAAACCTAGCCAAGAAGGAAGAGTGAAATCTCTCTATTGAGGAAAAGACAGTAATTCAAACTGCTGTCAATTTTTGGTATCATGGGAACTAGAGGAAACTAGGGATGTCAAGTACTTTTTCCAAGGGGCATCATCCTGGTGCTTTACCCAGGAAAGGAATGCACTGTCAAGCAAGCAAAAGCAGTTGACATAAAGAAGTTGGTGCCTTACTGGCACAAACCGAAAATTTACCACCTGCATCAGCAAAAAAGCACATCAAGATGTCACATTCCATTTGGAACCACCCAGGAAATTCCTAGCATTTTCAGGTGCTTTGAAGCTATCTTCAGCAGTGCTAACCAATTGAACACAGGAATGCACTCATTAAGGTAACAACAATCATGCCATGCATAACTTTAGGCTCTTGCAAATCTAAACTTTCCAGTTTGAAAACCAGAAAATGCATATGAGTTCAACTAAAAACTTCTGAACACTGATACTATACTTTGCAGCAGCCTTCAGTAAATCATGACAAAGTAAAATAAACAATAGCTATAAACACTAGAATTGAACAATTTTGAACCATGGGGATCCCTGACCTGTACAATCATCCAGCCAATCCCCTCTGTCATATAGCTTGGTAGGAAATCACGCTTGACATCACTCTTCACTTCATCCCAAGGCTTCCCTGATGCTAGTCCCATGTAGGTGAAGAAAGCCAGCAGATGGACCGGCCCAAAAATTAAGGTGTCTGCTGTCACTTTTGTGGTGATAAAGCGGAGTGAGTTTGGCTTCAGTTTTAATCTGTTGATGCATGCACTTTCAAGTGCCTCGTACCTTGCAAGTATATATGGTTGCCAAATGCTAATTTAGTGCAAAAGCTGGAATGGTCACCTCTGCATTTCACACTCAAAACCTCAAGAAACACTAAACAGCAAAGTTCGGCACAATCTGGGGTTTTGACCACTTTGGTCCATCTGAAGGCATGATAGTGTGTTAAAATGGAATGTTACAGTCTTAAACTCTCTGCAAAATGGCAAGATGCATACCAAAAATGCCCAATGGGCCCCACAAATCCAATACCAAAGGAACTTGCGGTTGCAACTCTTCTCCAGTCAGTCTTCTCAGGTTTCTTGTCAACAACCTGCCAATCAAATCATCTCCCAATTTGGAGCATTCTTTCAGAACAGTTTGATACAAAATCCACAGCACTACTTGTGACCCAAGTACACAATTTGCAAGCCTTGTTTTGCTGCTAAAACCCATACGGTCTTACTTACTATCTGTGTTTCAAGCATGGTATGAATTCAAGTTTACTATGTTAAACTTGGGAAAGCATTGGAAAACCAAATGCATCATAGCTACTACCGTCAATGTGCATACGAAAGGCAGGGCACTACCCATTCTCCCAACAATCAAATTTTTTTTCTTGCTAATCCCTTGCAATCAAGGAAGGTGCATTTCTCCCCACGGTCATATTTCCCACACTCCCCAAGTATGATGCTAAACTAAGGGTAAGCAAGAATTTCAGCCTGCAGACAAATCAAGGTACAATGGAGACACAACACTAATGACATAAGCTTTAAACCCTAATTTTCTGGTTAAGGTTAAAAACCCCGAATTGAGCTCAGAACAAGAAGTTGAGCGATTGGTAGTAGTGGTTCAGATTTCGACAGCAGATGGGAGATCACACAGAGGGAGAGAGACAAACACAGAAACAGAGAGACTGCGCGCACGTACAGTGGTTGTAGTAGAGTTGTCTCTGGCGGCGGAACGCTTCTCCATGACCCGACTGACGGACTGTGCCATGGCGTCTCCGGCGGCCCACAAGATCCCAGATGTGACCATTTGCGTGCGCACAGGCTGCTGAAGCAAACGGGATTGGTACCACGCCCACGCTCCTCGCATTCCCGTCGCCCACCCCGCCATCGCTGCCTCCCTCACGTCCCCTCGCCAACACAACAAAACCAAACAAACAAACAAACAAAAACACACAAGCACACACACACACACACACACACATACACACCGACCAACGCTCGCACAGACAAAACCCACGCGTCCAAATGGATGAAAGAATTGAATTTGAATGAGCGCCAGAGTGAACAGTTGTTCAACAAGGGGGTGTGTAGACACACTAGCGCCTTGCCATTTATCTTAAAGAAAAAGGAGAATTATGGAAATTCAAATATTTCAACATGCTAAAACACAATCTCCCAAAAAAATCCTCTCCAAGAAACCAAAATCCTTCAAGATATCAATCATAACACTCTCTAACCATCACACAGAAGACAAAAGGGAAGGCCAAAGAAAGGCCAAAAGAAGCACAGCCCCCCCCCCCACCCGCAACTCTACAACTACTAATCTCAAGTTTCAACACAAGTCGTAAAGCACTCCAACTTTTTTTGCTTTGTTAATTTTGGTCCCTTACCTGCCCAAAGAAAACCCAAAAACTCTGGATAGCCTGCCAAAGAAACTTTCGACCCATGGAAGTTCCTTTGTGACCGGTCATGGGGTGGCCGAACGGAAACCTGATTATGGCTACTGAGTTTGGAAATCTGATCTTTTTGGTTTAAGGGTTTGAGAAATTAAACTCACCGGAAAAACGGACTTAATGAAGGCGGCCATTTTATGGATTTGGGGACTTGAACTTGTAATGGTGCGGGAAGCCAAGTAGGTAACAGTTGGAATTCTGGAGGTAGGAGGGCGATTTGGATTTTGGAGGACTAGCAGATGAAGGGGCGGTATTCTGAGTGGCGAGGGT
>Ga0209611_10011964_pt1 | contig 12323 bp, 6 predicted proteins | sample S1TSphgellanicum_3_FD_187693 | JGI IMG/M metagenome (GOLD analysis project Ga0209611, IMG submission 187693) | Host-associated microbial communities from peat moss isolated from Minnesota, USA - S1T2_Fc - Sphagnum magellanicum MG (SPAdes) (version 2) | ecosystem: Host-associated > Plants > Peat...
CCCTTCTCTTAAATTAACAAAAATGAAGAAACAAAATAAAAAATAAAAAATAAAAAATGAGCAGAAAAATCTAAGGCTACGTATTTGCTTCTTTTTTTATCTTTTTTTTTTTGGATGATGTCTGGCCAGCAGCTCCGGGGAGCATTCACAACAACCGTTGCAGGAGAAGTAAGTAACGGCGAGGGGGGGGCCACGGGTGCATTATGCACCGGGTACACACTAGTTGTTTATTATTGCAAGAGACATTGTTTCTTTATTTTCCCAATTGCTTACACTACTTGCACCGATGGCTGTTTGACTTCCAGCAGCTATTTGAGCTACCATTTCAATAATGTCAATCTATGTTTCCATATGTCAAATCAAATTTTAGAATATAATTCAAATCTAAAATCTTTTGAATCATTTTTATGTCAGATTTTAGTATTATTCATCGAGTATGTGATTGATTTCATATTCCTCCATTATGTAATAATCTGAATTTATTCAAATGTCAATATGCATCAATCTCAAATGTGATAAAATTCCATTATGTAATAATCTGAATCTATTGAAATGTCGATGTGCATTGACTTCAAATGTGATAAAATTTGTGTTTTGATGAATGTTTATGTTTTGTTATTAAGATTTTGAAAATTTTGCAGTGAATCTCTGCTTTGATTTCAAGAAACATTATTCTGGCTTTTTATATATCAAATTATTAAAAAACACATTGATTTGGACATAGCTCTAATACAATGATCAAATAACACATTAAACATTTACTCTAATTCATGCAGACACACTTGCTAGAAAATGAAAAAATAATAATTAGGATAGAAGAGAGCTCCTAAGAAACTCTATATGAGAAATATCTGTGAGATATGAATGTCCTCATATTGTAATATACTATACATATTAGAGATCTACATACACAATAAATATATTGTTCTTTTAGTGAGACGTTGGCATCGAATCCCCACGTCTCAGAAAAATATTTGATGACAGTATTCAACACAACCTAAGTTGACATAGCCCAGTATCGGCAAGGATAAGACAACTAAGCTGGGCATACAGAAAAGACACATCCTTAGATACACACAAGTGTACACACGAATTCATGAATTCCATTCCATGAAAAAAAGGGTTTGTACAGTCTGCTGTATTACATCAAAATTGTACAATCGCAGCTTGCCTTCAGAAAATCTCAAAATTTTGCAAATGCTGCATAAATACTAGGACGCTGAGCTTTGTACCCACACTGCCAGGAATTGCTACTACAGAACTCAATTAGCCTGGGATAAGCGCTTAAAGTTTTTATTTACAGAATAGAAGAGTTCGCCGGGAACTCGTTAAAACGAAATAGCCGCCAAAAACTCACCAAGTTTTATCGTAGAATACAGATTTCAGACTCTTAGTAAATACTACAGAGTGTGACTGATAATAAGAAATGAGGCTTATGAAATTGCTCAAAACAATCAATTTTATGTGCAAAGATTTACAGCTCCTCATCCTGTAGGGCTTCATCAATACTCTGTTTGAATGTGCTTGAAATAGTACGGGTTGGTGACGACATTGCTGTACCCGTCTCCCCCGTATGTCGGCCAATGCAGGTAAGACTCGCGGCCGATGTATGAAGGCGTGTATTCGCGGTAAGAAGCTCGGTATTTGGAAGGAGCAACTGGAATGTAGTCACCCTCTTGAGCTGCAGCTGGGGACAAGAGCTGGGCATGCTTCTTGAATTTCCGCACCTTCTTCAGCGCTCGCATCGGATCCACGAACCCGGACACGGTCACCCTCTGAGTAAGAGGATCACAAAACACAGCCTCCACCCCGTTAAGCTCCAGCAACGCTTCCCGGACTTTCTCTTCGCACTTGCTACAGCACATGGGCACCATCAACGCGAGTCCACTAGGAGGCACCACAACGCCGCCGGCGGAGTGAAACGGCTCCGGATTAGTCACTGCCGCCTTGTAACCTACGTCAGAGTAGATCGGGGAATGCCGAGCGCGACTTACGAGGTAAGTGGGCTCGGTGGGACCGTAAAATAACTCATCCATACCCAGCGCCATAGTCCACAAAGACAGTAAGTAATCACTCCTTAGTGTTCCCTTTCACAAGTGTTAGTACTCCTCTGGAAAAAACAAAAAGCCACTTACTTGTAAAACTTCTTCTAACTGTTAGACCTGGTGGAGCTGCTAAGAACACATTTGAGATGGTGAGTGAGTAGGAGATTGTAATCCTGAATTGATGATGCACAAAATGACTGAATCGGAAGAAATTTACTGTAATCGAATGGTGAAACAGGAAGTCAAGGGACCCACTTTATTATAGCGGGGAGCGATCGGAACATTCTAGCATTTCTCACTTTCCAATGAATATATATACGTGGCAGAATCGATTGAAAATATATATATGCCATGCGTTAGGTAGCATTCACGCGTGTCACAGGGGAAGAAGTATCGAAGCAGGTGACGAGGCACAGGATTTCTCAAGTGATTGCCGATGCGATATTTTTTCTGACTTGTATGGGACACGTGTTGGTGATATGGAAGATCGTGGTGTTAAGAGAAATCCAGAAATCTATGTGGCAGTGTAAGTTGTTCCCATAAATTTACACATAAACTCAGACAAGGTTTTGTTCACTGATAGAATCTGCCTTCAGGGTGCTCAGATTTTGGGACTTAGCAATTTGAACTGGGACGAATGGTTCCTATTCTAACCTGACATTGGAATGGGCCTAGTTGAGCTAAGTAGGTCTAGTTGCTGTAGGCTGTCCAGTTGGATGAACCCCAATAATCTCTAGCACACTTTTAGAACCCTTAGCTATGGGGAGGTGAGGGTGCGGGAACAGGAACCAAATGAGAAAAAATTGTCCTGTTCATGCACCATCCATCCATGGTGGTGCATTCACAGGTGCTTGTTCACTCTAGCCCTAGATGCTGTTCCATGAGATGGTAACTGGTTTCCACAAGGCTGTGTTCCAGAGCATAACTAATGTTCCCCACGATTAATTCACATCACTATAACGTTCACCACCTGTCTAGTCACTTTGCAAGCAAGTGGAACTGGCAGAACCCGAAGTGGAACCAATAGATGACCACCTGTCCCAGCTAGTAAAAACCCTAGAAGAGTACTAGGTAAAAACGCCAAAACCGGTTACTGAAGGGCATACAAGGCTGCCACTACCAAGTGTACCCTTCCTGCCTGTTGAGGTCCAAATTGCTGATGCGCGTAGATTTTGCAACAGACTGTCAATACTGGAAGCCAACTTGGCAAATAACCGAGGAAACCGTAGTAGTAGGTTACCTGGCAGAATCCGCCCAGGGCGGATTCTGCTAGGTAACCATGCCCTGGGTGAGCCTGGGGTGAGCACACCTTGCAGAATCCGCCCTCATTGGCCTCCTCTTTGGCGTTACAAAATCAGTGACAAGTTTTAAATATAACGGGAAATGCAGCGGACAATCAGCCGCCAGCTAAATCGACCAAGCTGGCCAATTCTTCAACATAAAAGAGGCTGAAAAAAAGGTAGAATCCCCCCAACTGACTTCAACGTTTTTAATAGTCTGAAAATAAGTAGCCCCAATTTATAAGTGGCCTATAAGCGCGGGTTGAAGATGGTGACAAACCGTTTTCGAAATAGAAATTTCATGCAGCCAATGAGAAGGCTCAGGGGGGCTTAGTTATTTTCTTTTTGGTTGGGGGGTGGGATGGGTGATTTTTTTCCTGTTCCCATCAAGTTCCCAAGATACTCCCATCAGTTCTCATAATGTTCCACAAGTTCCCAATGTGTTCCTTAAGACGTTCCCAATAGCAACTCATTTTTTATTGGGTATTATCTGCCCAGGTTCAACTTCCAGATAAATTGTAAAAGGAGGAACAGCCAAGGGGAAAACTTGCTTCTATTAATTATCCATGCTCTTAGGAAGGCATATTAGCCATGGTTGAAATTGGCAACAGACTGTTTTTGAAATGTAAATTTCACGCAGCCAATGAGAGAAGGCTCAGCATGCACTTGGTGAAGGGCCAAGTTTTTTTCTTTTGGTTTTTTTGGCGGAGGGTGGGGCGAGGGGTTGGAGATTTTTATTTATTGTCTATTCTCAATGTGTTCCTATCAATTTCCCAATGGGTTTCCCAAGTTCCCCAAGACTTTCCCAATAGCACCTCAATATTGATCCCATATTTGGAGACAGTTCAACTTTCATTGTATACAATATGTAAAGGGGCCCCAGCAAGAAGCATGTTTCTATTTTGGGCAGCGAGAACCAAATGGCCTCGACCATGGAATGGAGGAATCCCCAATATTCCAGAAAAATGGTGATGCACCAATCATGTGGCCCTTTAAAAATATACAAAACTGTGGAGGCATTGATGACTAATAAAAGAAGGAATGATAAACTTATCCCTAAAGTATTCCTTATTTTGGGTCTTACTAGCATCCCTCAATCTACTTAGTCATCCTCCCTGTCGAGCTATCCATAAAGTTCAACAAAATGATCCTCAATCTACTTAATCAACCTCCCTTTTGAGCTATCCATAAAGTTGAACAAAATGAGCAAGACTCCTCAAAACTAAATATGAACACCCCAAAATGATCACCATAATTTATGTTTTAAGTATATATATTTTTTAAACTAGACAAGGGTCTACCTGGAATGGGGGACTACCTAGGTGGAGGCCTAATTATGTTGCAGCATAGTTACCTCCCTACCTACTTGTTGGTTATTTACATATCTATCTACCCATGGGCTACCTACTTAGCTACCTATTTACCCACCTACTTATGTAAAATAAGGATGATGAAAAGTTAGCATGGGAATTTACATAGGGCTCACTTAGGGGTTATAAGGGGTCTACCTAGGTCAAAGGATATCTAAAGGCTACTTAGAAAGTTGCATAAAGCTCGTTGGGAACTATAAAAATATTCCTAAGTTAGGGGACACCTAAAAATTATTTAAAAAGACTACTTAAACAACTTAAGAAACTATTGAAGGACTACCTAAAGACCATCTAAGGGCCTACCTAAAGGTCCATAAAAATATTTCTTGGTTGAGGGATACCTAATTGTTATTCAGGAAGGCTACCTACACAACCTAAGGGACTATTGAAAGGTTACCTAAAAACTATCTATGGGCCTACTTAAGGGGCCATAAAAATATTTCTTAGGTTAGGGGATACCTAAAGGTTATTTAGGAAGGCTACCTAAACAACCTAAAGGATTGCTTAAAGACTACTTAAATATCATCAAAGGGGTTACCTAGTCTATGGGTTATCAAAAGCTTACATAAAAGGAATTACATAAGGGTCACTTAACCTGTTACATAGGGACTATCTAAGGACCTACCTAAGTTACAATAATTTAAAATTACTTAAAAGCCTATTTAATGAGCTACATAGGATAGACTACATAAGGACTGTGAATCAATCTTAGATAGCCCCTTATGGAAGCCATATCATTAGTACAATGGACAAATTTGGTTATATATGAAGGAAGGTAGTTTGTTTTGTTTTGTAGTTATGAGATCCACCAAATCGAGATGCTTGAGATAGTGTTCTTGGTGTTTTTGGAATGCTCTCGACAACGACAGGTGCATGGGCTTGGTTCCATGGCGTTTGGACTTGTGGTGCAAAAGTTCGTGAATATTGAATGATTTCTTCACTGAAAATTAAATAAAATCGTAGCTGAAAATTTCAGAAGAATTGGAAATGTGCCATTGGTGTTGTTGGAAAGATCTTGATGAGCAGGATTTAATGGAATTCATTTGGTAAGATTTGGATTCAGAATGTGGGAGATATTGATTTTTAAGTGATTTCTGCTGCTGAAAATTCAAATAAATTCCAGAAAACCAGGTTTTGAAAGGAAAAATCAGTTGAGGATGTGATAACACTTGGGCCAACGGCATAGGCCACACTAGTTTTGGTCACAATTAAAATGGATTAATTGCTTATGCCATAAACTTGACTAAATTGAAATGACTAAGATGACTAAAATGTGTCTTCTCTAACTTGCCTGAAAAAAATATAGTTGACTTAACATCCAACATGGTCAAATAAATAAATAAATAAACATAAATTTATTTATTTTTCAAAAAATTGTCAGATGTATGATTTGTTGGACTACCATGGTTTTGTTGAATCTATTCTCAATTTGGACTACTTGAAAAACATTTGTTTATTTCAACTGGAATGCTATTTTTTTTTAATTTGGTCTAATCCTTCATTTGGTTTTTATTTTTTCATCATTATAGTAATGTCATGTGTCAATTGTTTTAGCATATGACAAAAAAAAAAATCAAACCTTCTACCATCTCAACCTTCCATCAAGGCCTTAACCATCCAACCACAACATCACAGGCTGAAAAATATTGACTTCCAAATACATATAAACATTAGATTAATTTTAAATATGTATTTCAAAAACTCAAATGTAGTATTAAGTTTTTTTTTATTTGGACTATAAATTCAAATGTAAAATGATATGTAAGTTTCAAATTTGTAATTTCATATTTACATATAATTCAAATATTTTCTTTAATTTCAAATGTCAATAAATTTTCATTAATTTACAATTTTCATTTCAAGAATTTCAACATAATTTTTTTTACCAAAGTGATTTAATCTTGTAATTTTTAATGAAAATAATTTCACATGTTCAATACATAAATATAAATTAATGTAATCAAATTCAATATATTTCATAATGAAGTTGATTGGAAAACAATTCTTTAATACCATAACTATTCTATATTTAAGCTTTAAAACATCCATTTGATACTAAATTTTTAGTGAAATGTTTTATTCAAAACTCAATGTTTCCTACACATTAGGTTTAAAAATTACAAAACCATCTCCATTAAATCCTTCTCATTTAGATCTTTCCAACAACATGAATGTGCCCAATTTCTTTAGCCTAATTTTGAAATTTAACTTTCATTCTTATTAAAAATTGAAATTTCATTTGATAACAAATTTCTAGTGACAAATATAATTGATTCGAAATTTAATGTTTTTTTCATTCTAAGTTTAAAATTACAAAACCACCTCCATCAAATCATCATTGAAAGATTTCCTAAATCACCAAGAGTTTACCCAAAAACATTTAGGCTAAGTTTGATATTAGAATTTCATTTTCACTAAAAATTCATTTTTCATTTACTATTTCAGATATAAAAAATTATTAAAAATTCAATATTTTTTATACCTTAATTCTAAAAATTATGAAACCAACACCATTAAATTCTAGTCATTAAAGGCTTTCCAACAACGCCAAGAACATATTCAAACATCTTTAACATAAGTTTAATCCACAATTTTTATTTTCACTGAAATTTGAACTTTTATTTGTTGTTAAATTTCTAGAAAAAAAATTACTCAAGATTTAATACCTCCCATTGATCAATTGAGGGCTTTCTAACAATATCAAGAACATGCCCCAATTTCCCCAAAACATTCTTCTTTGATTTCATTAGTGTTTTTGATAAAATTAATATTTAATAACTTTTGCACCATAGGTCCAAACACTTGGTGCACCCTTATTTATTAAGAATCCAATGGTACCAAGAGTGTGATAAGAGGCATGATGGTTTAAGAGATCTCAATGTTGTAATTTATTTATTTTTTAAAAACTACCTTACTTAATAATAATAAATAAGATTATTATAAACAACAATTAAAAACATAGGGCAAAATTACCCACCATTTCAAAATATATATAAGGCATCTTTTTTTTTTTCAATTTTAATGTTATCACATCATCAAAAGTAACACTATAATCACAAAGTGTCATATTTGGAAGATTAATTTGAACCAAATTAATCATAAATCAAATCAAACAATTTCATGTGCATGCGACATCTCCCACATGTATAATATGATGTTTGATTTGACTAGATAGGTAGTTTTTCTTAGTCATAACATACATACCTAGCTTTGATGTTATTCAAACCAAACATAATCAATCATTTAGACTCATAACCTTGAATTACTTAATTTAACCTTGAGTTTATAGTCAACTTAATCAAGATTTGACTAACATAAAAACCAATTATTTTGTTATAATGTATGTAAAAAAAATTTGCACTATGAATCAACCTAAGGTAGCCCCCTAAATAACCCTTAAGTATCCCTTAACTTAAAAATCCCTAGTTAACCCCACAAGTAGCCTTTATGTAGTCCTTTAAATATATTTTGGGTAGTCCCCTAAGTAACATTTAAATATCTCATAACCTAGGTACACTACAAGGAATTTGCAAATATACGATTGGATTTATGATTCATTTTTAGTCGTAATTATCACATGCAACTTGTTATAGTGCCTAATCGCCTTGGGCAAGTTGCATAAAATTCTAGTCACAAAAAACTGAAAATCAACAACTGAATTTGCAACTCATTTGTAATTGTAATGTATACATGTAATTAAAAATAATCTAGTTGCATTGGACAAGTGCCATAAGACAATCAATGGCAAAAGACATGACATGGTCATGAAGTTGAAAGTGTAATTGCAAATGTGACAACTAAACCAAAAAATTGCATCCATTACCATGGATGATATTTAGTATGATGTAAAACCCCAATTTATGACTACATTTGTGATAGTTGCATGCTACCAAATGTGCCATTGATAAGTGGTTAGGATTTAGTCACATGGTAATTTAAAGAGCAAATGGCCATAAAACACATGGCAATTTCCATTTGCTCAACAAAGATATATTATAATTACAATAATTAAGTATTATAATTACAGTAATTGAATATTACAATTATAGTAATTAAATACTATAATTAATTAATTAAAGTCTATCCTAGGTTAAATTATAATAGGCAACCTATTCTAAGCTAGGTTAAAGTAGAATTGGTTACCTAGAATATGCTAAGTAAGTAAATAGGATCCTATTTATTTTGTTGAGGACGAGCCTTTTGATTAACTCATCCCAAGTGGTACATGCTCTATGTTTATCATGCATACCATGAATCTAGTTCATTTTTCCACCTACTTATATATTTTAGAAGTTTGAAATTATAAACAAAGGATATGGGACAAATTCTAATGAAAGGAAACACTACAACATTACAACATTATAACATCCTTTGTCCCATACAAAAACATTATCATATATCCACACAATAAAATAATTACTACTTAATTTAATTACCTACTACCTATCCTATTTACTATATATTACTTAGGCTACATACCTATTATCTATTACTTAACCTACATAATTTTTAAAATTATTATTATAAAAAATCATATATCTAGATAATAAAATATTTACAATTTAACCTACCTACTACTTACTACTACCTATCCTACTTATCACATATTACCTAGGCTACATACTTATTATTTACTAGCTAGCCTACCTAAGAAAATAATTACCTAGATTATAATTATTTATTTATTTATTTAACATAATTAATTAATTAAACACTATGACATATCCATAAAATAAAATACCTTTTGCTTAATTTATAACCTACCTACTAACTACCTAGTTTATCCATTAATCAATGACTTAGCCTACCAACTACCTACATAGCTTACCTAGTTTAATTTACCAACTAGGTTATAATAGCCTTTTCTAACAAACTATTAACTATTAGATATTATATCATGGAAAACCCATGGATAATTGCAAGAAGACCAATGGATGGGTATATTGAAAGTATAATAATCCAATTGAAATAGCAAAGTTTGTCATGTGTGGTCTATGTTTATTTGTTCATGTGATAGAATATACTATTATAGTTGCAAAAACTTTCATTGTAATTGCAAAAACAACTATGTTATCATCCATTGATGGATGCAATCAAAATTGGATATATTGTTCACTTTTCATTTACATTTTCAATGAGAATCATATTAATCATTAGTTGTAGTCACATCTACAATTAGAATTTGGTCAAACCCCTTTTGTATATGCATATGTGATTACAACAAGTTGCAACTACATGGACACATACAACATGCACATTGTTAATTGTAAAATAAATTAATTTAGACATTGGTCGAATAGTAGTCACAAAAATATGGTCAAAATGGACAACATTTCTTTTAGTGAGACAATATGTGGCACCAAGTTGCAATGGTAATCACATAAAGATGCAATTTACATGAACTTTTCATCCATCCAAACCAATTTACATGGCTTCATCATTGTAATCCAACTTATACCATGTTAACACACATCATTACATAAGCTAAGCTTTAAAAACTAGTTTAGGTTGTTAGGTAGGTAGGGAATATTCAATGAACATTCCAATGTTCACCACAACCCATGCCATTTGTGAGGATTGGTTCTCAAACCCCAAGGATGGAGATCAACTCCTTTATCACCAAGTCACCCCACTTGTTATGACAAAGAAGTAATGTGTATTCTATTTAGCATACTTCATTTAAAACATTACACAAAACATCATTTTTGAACTTTGATATCTTATTAGGAATTTGTCCAAATGACAAGATTGAAGTTTAAACTTAAAGTCTTTCTAATAGTGTACACAAACATATTTTTTCCTTCTTAAAAATATAAATAGATTTGAAAAAAAAAATTGAATTTTGTTATTCAATATAATTTCAATGACCATTTTGTGGAAAAAATAAATTCAATCACATGATTTATAAATGAATAATATAATATAAATACATAAATAAATTTCATATCTTAAACCTTCATTTTATTTTTAAATTATATTATGAAATTTTCTTTTGATATATCATGATTTTATCAATATAATTTAATTAAAATGTGATATATTATTTATTTACATATATTATTTATAAATGGATTACACATAAATTTTAATAGAAATTTAATAAAAGAAATTTTATTAACTATTTTATTTTTTATATAAATTTTTATTTTTTTATTTTAAAATATTAATTAATGTTTTATGGAACTATAAATTTTATTAGGTTTACAAATATAATATCTTAAGTTTTACTTAAAATTATGATAAAAATGTTATGTAAAAATAAATTATGTTTTTTCACATCTCAAGCATCTATTTGATTTTTAAAAATAAATCATACAATTTGGAGAGTGTATTTGCCATTCACTATATACGTGTTTTGCATTTTGTTTGTTTGTGCCCTTGTTTTTAATGTCACACAGCCCTGCACAGAACCATGTGGTTATGTTCTGTTGCAGGGTTTCACTAGTTTGACCCTTTTGATATGTTAAGTGAAAAAATAAGACTGCAACTGCTTTATAACACATCAATTTATACTAGTGGTTGGTAGGTACGCCTTTTACTGAGAGGCATTGCGTTCAAACTCAACGTGGGACAACAGAACATGCAGGGAAACAAAAAAAAAGTGCAAAACACAAGCCTAAGAATGCATTGGACAAAGCTCATGGAATATTTAGCATTTCACCAACGACACAACACATTTCCAAATTTGTCTGCTTTAAATGGTCAAGGCAATCCTTGTCATTTTCTTTCACTTGAGTTTTTGGACCTGATCTCAAATTATGTTCGATCTCAAGGGGGTTGATGGACAATCCTGGGTCATATAGTGTGACCAAGCATACAAGTTACCTTGCAATAGCATGAGCAGGCATGACAATGGTATCTAAGCAGGTGAAGCAAGCTGGTTGCCACAAATATCGTGTGTTCCACATGGCCCCTGTGTAAATGAAGTATATATCCTTTAAACAATATTAAAGACAATCTCCATTTGTAAATATGCACGAGAAACAATGATTTTAAAACGGTCAATAAAAGAAATTGATTGCTTTTGATTGATCAATCATAATGGGCCAATTGGTGACGATTGGCCTAGGAGGTGACATTTGAGTAGTCTTTCACTTTTTAATGTCCAACTAATGTGACTTGTGTTATCAGCCCAAGTGTGAATATGAATATGTAACCTATTCCAATGTGAACATGACCCTAACCATAAAGCCAAAGATTATTTTAAATTTTACATTAATTTCTAATCACCAAAATTACTCGAAATTCAATATGTTCCTCACCATAGGTCTAAAATTTATGAAGCCATCACCACCAAATCCTCCTCAAGGAGGGTTTTCAACAATACCAAGAACACCCCAATTTTCCTTAAAAATTACTTTTGATTTTATTGGATTTTCAATTACAAAATTGTTCAATATTCTATAACTCTTGGACTGTATGTCTAAACAGTACAAACCACCTCAGTATTATTTGAGGGCTTTCCAACATTATGAACATGATGGGGGGGGGGGAGACATTGTGGTTTGGTAGATCTCTATGTAACAAAACAAAGAAACTAACCTCCTTAAATTTACTAGAGTTTTCAAGTTTATTGGGGGCGGGAGGGGAGGGGGGGGGGGACGTAATTAACAAACCATTCTTGCTGA
>Ga0209611_10011966_pt1 | contig 12319 bp, 7 predicted proteins | sample S1TSphgellanicum_3_FD_187693 | JGI IMG/M metagenome (GOLD analysis project Ga0209611, IMG submission 187693) | Host-associated microbial communities from peat moss isolated from Minnesota, USA - S1T2_Fc - Sphagnum magellanicum MG (SPAdes) (version 2) | ecosystem: Host-associated > Plants > Peat...
TCACACTCCCTAGCACTTTTTTGCACTCCCGGGAGTATGTGATGTGACTCCCGGGCTTCCTCTTGGCTTAACTCCCAGGCTTCCTCTTGCCTTAGCTCCCGGGCTTCCTTTTGGCTTAACTCCTGGGCTTCCCTTTGGCCCACACCCTTGCAATTCCCTTTGCCATGGTTGCGAGCCCAAGCTAGGGTTGCGGTAATGGGGTAAAGATCAATAGGGACAATTTGTTTTTTTGGTCCAACGTTCAATGTTTGTGAACCAAGTTTCTTGGATTACAATAAATTAGATGTTATTTTTCACAGTACCTAATTTGGCATCATAGTTTACTTTCATTTATAACTAAAATTGCATTCATGTACATGTCAAACAAATTGAACCAAATTGTGGTGAACCTATAAACATGAAATGCCTTGACTTTCTACCAATTTTACTCACACAACCATGTTGAACTTATGACAATAGAACTTCAACACATTTAATAGTTGATTTTGTAGGTATTATTAGAATATTAAATGTAATAAAAATTGACAATTTTTAAAAAACTTTTAGCCACACACATATATTGGTCTTGTTCATGTTGGATTATAGTTACATGTACATGTAATGGCATAATAGGATGTCCCATTTGAGTAATTCATTGACCATCTTGACTAAGGATGACAATTTTTTGTCCAGCTTGACCAAATGTCCCATTTAATTGGTAATTAATTAGGACACACTCGTCAAATTGATTAGTAAAAAATTACACATGTCATTCATGCCCCTAGCTTTTAGTCAAATTGAATGCCTCTATTAATCAAAATTAACAACCTAGTGAAATTGTACTCCTTGAAAAGCTGTGATTTATAATAGTGACTTGACATGCACATATGTGCACACACACAGAAAAAATTTGTTCATAAATATTGAGACATTTTTCATATTCACAACTTAAGCTAATAGAATAGAATTGGGAAATGACAATAACATACACCACACAAGTAATGTATGAAACTTGAAAATGCAATTAAGCATCCAATTGTTTGGAACCAAAAATCACAACCACAAGAACTTTGCATATCAAAACACAACTTTCACGATAAACCTAAAACAAACAAAAGTAAATTACATGTTTTTTAGTTCTAATTTGTGTTTGAAAATAACATGGTGATGTAGTTTCAATGGTTTGGTTTTCAACAAATATTTTGTTCTCGTGATCAATCACTAATTTAAATTATCACCAAGCTATTTGTTTCAATACTTTTTCCCAAAAGAACATTTTAAATCAATTTCTAATGTGTTAAATACATAAAAATTGCAACAACCATTTCTCTTGAATTTTCTTATTTGATTTTGTGGTTTGTGTTGATTGCACCTTAACAAAACCATTTGGTAGCCATTCATGTCAGCATGTATGTGATAAGTTTGCCTATCAAAGGCATAAATAAACAAGTCCATGTGAATTGATCCTTATGATTAAAGAAATAATGATCATACATATAGAGATGCAAACAAGAGGGGGAATAACCTAACATGTACTCTTCACTTCTTTAAAAGGCTTGCGACTCATTAGTTGCTTTCAATGACACTCCTTCAATTTGACCATATACAACACATGCAATTATCAATGTTAACATAAGAGCATAATTTGAAAACAATTATTGCACTACATATGATTAATTATGCCACCATGTTTTATGAAACTACCAACCCTTTCAAAGCGTAGTTGCATAAAAGGCATGGCATATATATACATTTGAATCAAGCAATATGTTATTTGACAATAAAACTAAAAATAACCAAAGAAAAATGGAGAAGAAATTATTGAAAATGTGCAATGCTATACCTTTGGAGGCACCTCAAATTCAAGCTTAGGGACTTATGGGCATGAATTTCACCCTTCGTAGTATTGTTTCACTCGTGTATACAAAGAATGAAATGAAAGCTTGCTAAAATAAATGCCAACTGCTTATCTAACTTGATAAATAAATAGAGGCATCGATATTGACACACTTCAAGATCTCAAGTACCACATGCGTAACCATTCAAAAGTTTAAAATAATAATAAATTGGAATGTATTTTTGAAAATGGGGGAGCTATATATATCAAATTTAGGAGCTTGTCCAAAAGCTAATGCCATTGTGAGGTTTATTTTTCAAAAACTTTTTTATATTTGCAAGCTTGAAAAATATCAAATTAGATCAATCCATCCCCAATTCATTGCAAAAAAATGTGCAAGGAAATGTTTTTAATGAAAATCTTAAACTAAGACATGTATGATATAAACAAGGTTGTTAAACACCCATTTATTTTCGAGTTACAACCAAAAATATGAAAAAACCTTGTGAAAGACAACTACAAATATTACAATCCTTAAATACTCTTATCATTAGTACCCATCATCCTTATCTTTTGTATTTAATTAGTTTAAACTTGAATGTTAACATACATCCAATTTATTTGGTATTTTTCTAGGATTTCAACTACTTCACCAACCACATGATACACTTTTAACCAATGTTAAATCTTGAATCCATTGAATTGGGGTACACATAGTGGTAGATACATGTACATTGAATAACAAGTCACACCTCACATGCTTGTTTTTTCTGGAAAAAACTCTTGTTAGGTTTGGTCAATTGGAAGTAAAGATCAAAAAATCAAAAGTGAAGTACATAGAAACAAAACCACAAGATATTTCATGCTGATCAAGTATATTTTCAAAAGGGTATGAAGGAAATTAACATACACATACAACAAGGTCACCTAACTACGCATTTCTTGATAAGCTCTTGATATGTTTCCTTGCAAAATCATCCATGCATCAAACTTTTAGTGCAAATGTTTTCTATTATTTGCATCAATTTTACTGCTTCTTTTCAAAAATTGATCATCACAACACATGGCATTGGTTGTAAACTCTTATCCAACTGTTGTAGATTTTAGTGTTTAGGAACAAGTAACATTTTTTTATTTCACAAGAAGTTCATATGTAAGGTTCATTGTTTCACAAGCAAATTGATGTACATTTGATCTTATGCGCATCCAACTTGAAGATATGGTTTCAATTAGAAGGTGTGAATATCATGTACATTTATATCCAAGATCATCACATAACAATAGATTGAATGTAATCACAAATATGATCTTAATGAAATGTTTAACATGACCTATACATATGAAACATTCATAGATCAATAAGAACTTTCATGTTTATAGCATAGGAAATTGGGATTGTGATATCAATTTCTCACCTTCGAAATGGTTTTGTGTTCATGAACTTGAGAGTCAACTAAAGCCAACAAATTGACATTATGAAATGGTTAGGTTGACAAGGAATCAATTCAACACTAGTCCTTTCAAACCAAAAAGAAATGTTATGCATGAATCAAATTTCACTACTCACTTATTGAAACTATTATTCATTCAACATCCATCACCCAAGATTTTACATGTTTGTGCTTAGGTGCCACACGATTAAACACTTAAATCAAAGTTCACCACAATCAAATTGTCCAACACTTAATATGTTGATATTGTACATGTCTTCACCCTAACACATATTTCATCAATTGGAAGCACATTTTGGATCAAACAAATTGTTTAATGCTCTTCTCTTGGTTCAATCACATGTACACAAACTTGGTAGCATTCAACATCATTGATAAAACCCTTCAAAACATGAGATTTTATGACTTTCCTTCCATAAAATACGTAAATTACTTTCATACACATAATCACTTTTAGTATTTCATAATATATTTCATTTAAAACTTATAACATAGACATTTTCAACAATCTCCCTTCGCATAAACAAGATTGGAACTTGAGGAAATCACTTTTTGTATATATTTTTAAACGCTTTAAGTAAAAGGGTAATTTTAAGGATGCTATGAAATAATGGATTATATTGAAAAAATATTTCAATAAAATTGAAAGTATTTTCTAAGTATATTTTAAGTCTATTTTCACAATGAGGTGCCTAGTTAATGCAACCTATGGTTTTTTTACACAACACTTGGAAACAAATGGAAGTGACTTTCTTGAAGATTGAAATCATAACAAACCAATTATTGTTCCACAATTACATTGCCTTATGCATATCCATTCCCACATTTGATGAGCTTTTGACTTGTTAACATTGAAATAATCACCCAATTTAATTACATGTTATCTTTGTAGAACCTTTCACAAGTACTCAAAATTGCAAATTGCACCAAACACTAAGACTTCAAATATCCCAACATAAAACATCATTCAATTGTTTCCCCTTTTCCTTAACACAAATTGAACATTAAACATTTTTGTTCAAATGATCATCACGTTCACAATTTACCCCTTTCACAACATGCATTAACATTTTTTTGGAAAATTTTATAAATTGTATCTAGTTGCAAAATGTAATATATCAAAACTTTGAAATAACCGTTGCACATTTCTTAAGTTTCATTTCTTAGAAAATGTTGTAAATTGTATGTAAGTGCATAATGAATTATCCGAACCTTCAATCAGCCATTGCACATTGTTTAAACACATAAGAATAAATAAAAAAACCATATACACCACAAAATCTCCTTTGTCATTCTTCTTGCCCTTCTTCCCATAGTTTTCTTGAAAGTTTCGTTAACTCTTTGTAATTACAATATTGTAATTTTACTGCCTTTGAGCATTTTTTGTGACATGTCCTTTGCACTCTTTGTGGGTGCATATTCAATCCTTAACTTTTTGTGTTTATAATGTTAATGTTACCTTCAAAACATAATGCAATGAAACTAAATTTTAAATCTCTTGAATATCATGCTAGTTTACAACTCTTTGATTTGGTGATTACCAGTGTACAATGAATATTGAACTTGTCTTTATTCAACTTTGCAAATGTTGTGCCAATAATTACTTACACTATTTATTAGATTTTATGTGGTTCTCCATTCAACCAAAAAGAAATACTAAGGTGTATCAATATATTTATTTCCTCACCCATAATTTGAAATGTGTTTGTTAGACAACCTAATGGAATGTTTTACATTTTATCACTTGTATGAACATTTAAAGACATTAATGTGACTTGTTCAAGGCAAAACATTGGTTGGAACTATCTTGTCTAGCATTGGTTAGAACCATTGGCTAAAACCATTGGTTGGAACTAGGCATCTAGCATGGTCACCAAAATCATTGTACATCAATCATGGTCACCAAGATCATGCATATTTTCCAATTGAACTTTGTATGAAGTTTAGAATTATGGATTTTGAATAGAATGTTTATGCATTAAATGCCATAATATTTTTAAAAAGTTACATTTAAAACATAATGGGTTGTTCAATGTCATTGGACGTTAGCAAAGCTCTTAACATGTTTATTTTTATCACCTAGATAATCATAATATTGACATGGATGTGTGCACCAATGTTGGGTGAGTAAGTTTTTTACCTTGAATATGAAGGAAGGTAGTTTGTTTGTTTTTCATGTTCAGATCTCCCAAACCATGGTGCCTTTTAATACAATCTTGGTATTGTTGGAAAACCTTTAAGGATTAAGGGTGCACTGAATTTGTCTCATAGTGTTTTGACTTATGGTGAAGTTATTGAATATTGAACAAATTTTTCATTAAAAATTCATTTAGATCAAAACTAAAAATTATAAGAGAATTTGGGCACACTTTGAGTATTATTGGACAACCTTGAGTGAGCAGGAGTTAATGGTGTTGGAAATTTTTAAACATAAGGTGTGGGAGATATTGAATTTTGAGTAGTTTTAAAAGGAAAAAATAGTTAATAACCTATGCTACACTAATACCCATTAATATATAACAAGGTAGGGCATATATTTTCCCTAACTAGTAGAAAAATTAGACTTTTATTGTAAATGTCAAATGAAACGCACTTTACCCTTATGTGGGGATGTTAATTGTCTTCAAGTTGGAAAAAATGAGTATATGCCAAAATTGTAACATATATATACATGCATTTCCACATATTACAGTGCATGCACCATTATGATGATTTTTTCAAATTAAAGCAACAAAATATTGAAAATATCTACTTTTGGCATTTAAAATTGTTCATTACATTGATTATTGTAAGCAAGATTTTTATCATATGCTCTTTGAATTTGTTTAAATTTTGGCATTATAAGAATGTTTTGGATATATTCCTAAGATATCAATAAGTGCCAATTTAGTTTGTTAGTTGTTTGATAGGATGTTTGAAATTTCATGGTTCATGTTCGCAATTCCAAATGCACAACTTATGATATTTTTCCAAGTTTGGTAATGTGTCGTACTTATGTTAAATATTTTAATTAATCCTATGTTCAACCATTTATATTTGCATTGTAAATATAGGATAGATGACAAAATATTCCCCTTCCCCTTTGCTGGAATTGATAATTTTGCAAAACCTATAATACTTTTACCCTTATTTGGTTTGGATTTTGTTTTCAAGCCTATATAACTTTTACTAGTTGATTTGTTTTTTTTAAAAAAAAAATTTACCCTTACCTTGATTGACATACCCTAGTTGAATAGCAAGTTCAAAAAATAAAAATAAAAATTTTAGACATGCTAAAAATTTCAATATTTTTGTCTAAGAAATGTTTTTTGTGAAGGAAAATTGAGCATATTTTTGAAATTTCTAGAATATTTTTTTGTGTCAAAATGAAAATTTCAGAATTAAATAATTATTTTACAAAAACCCGACAAACCTACTAGGCTATTCAATTACAATACTCAATGCTTGCCCAACATTGGTTTGCACGTTTGCACTTGGATTTGTTTAGTTGTGTACACCACCACCCACACAATTGCATATTAAAGTTATACATGGTCCCATTTTCATCCCTCTTTGCTCCCTCAACCTTTGTTTTGGTGTTATCTATAAAGTTTAAGGATAGAGGTCCAATAAGGGACCAAATTGGGAAAACCCAAGATGGGATCCCCCAATTGGGGACATGAACTTATTTTTTTCCACTCGTGGGCTACCCTCTTCTAGCCTATGCTATTGTACCAAACTTGAACATATATGGTGTCTAGGGTTGGGAGAGTAAAAGGTCTACAAAAGCTACAAATTGACCAAGGTAACATAATGCATATATGTTTAGGTGTAGTGAAAAAATAGGTGCAAAGGAATGTTCCCCTTACATTAATGAATCCATTGCCATGAACATAATTCAAGCAAAACATCTTCTCAATGCATAAGCACTTGTGGTGGCACTACTTATAGATCGAGCTTTTGTGGTGACCGTGTCTTCTCTAGATCCTACACCCATCCTTCCCCGTGCTTGTCAACTTGAACAAAGTTTAGCCCTTGGGTGTGCAAAGGAATTCGCACACACTACCAAGGTTCTTGCCCCCATTGCCTTAGTTTCAACTTTTTTTGAAACAATCAATGCCTTAGAACTTTACATCCTTCAAGCTCAAATTCCCTTTGCTCGGATTCATTGATGAATTTTCAACTAGATGCATACCTTGAGCCTTCTTTTGATTTTTTTAGGTCAGCATTCATGCGCTTATCCCATTTGTCAACTAGGAGTCCTTTAGGCATGGTCTTTGAGCATTTCCATGATTTTTTTGACCTAAAAGATTTAGCAAATGGTTTCATTCAACTCCATTAACTGGTTTCCCATGTGGTTGTAGGTAGTATCCCAAGGTCTGTTGTTCGGATTCTTGGTGCTACTACGTTTTCGACTTTGGCCAAACCTTGAAGTGGCGTTCAATCGATAATAATAGACGAAATGTTTTATTAGTTAGTGAATAAGGCATCATGTCTTCAATTTTGTGATGCATCTTCTTCACATTTATTGCCACATTAATTCGGTGTGGTTGTTAGGACCAAACATGAGGGCTGAAAGCATATTAAAGTGGACCAAAACCAACAAATTAAAGTCCATTTTTAGTGTATTTGAAATTGGCTTCAAATTGACCATGTAACTTTCATTCCAAAAATTCAATTTTTTCCAAATTATTTTTGGGGCCACCATGTTAAAAACCATTTAAAAGGTTTTCCTTGAAACAAAATTAAGAAAATCAACATTTTTCATGCCTTTATGGAGTTCACAAAATATTTTAAAGGCTGCATATTTGATGTCATGGAACACAAAAGTTAAAACAATGTTTCGTTCACTAAATGAACCTTTAATGTCTTAAACTTCAAATATTTTATATCTAAAAGTTCCACATACATGGCATAAACACATTGTGAGATAAAAATCCATATCCAAAATTTTATAATTTGTGACATTCTACTTCACCAAGATTGTAAAGTCCATTACTAATTGAGCATTCATGATTTTGATGTTTTTTTTTAATGTTTATAAACTTAATGTGTTAGCTTCACATAAGTGAGCCCCTTTTTGTTATATTCAACAAGAGTTAAAAAAATTGTATGTGATAACATTTATCAAATTAAAAAAAACTACCACTATGACTTCCATAATGGTCCATTGTAGTATGCAATCACCCTAAGGTTTTGGTTCATGGTATCTAGATTATACTAAACATTCATCCCAATTGGGTGGTACTTTAGGTGGACATTACGAACATTTTCAACTCCATTTTCAATAAGGCCATTTTCTAGGAGCTTTGGGCTATAGGAGGCCAATTATCACAACTTTTCCCTTTTGTTCATGTTTTTTATGTTTTAAAGTTTCTTTTGTTTTAGTCATCATTCCTTTTTGAGAAATTTTTTTGTCCTCCTTTTGTCTATTGGCGTGTTTTAGGGCGATCCACTTGTTAGGGCCTTTTTTGCTCTTGCCCACTTTCGTGCTTTGCATTACTCCTTAGGGGTTTTTCTTTGTTGTATCGTCCCTTCTTTAATTAATGACAACCCACATCCTTGGCCTTGCTTTTATCATCTCAAGATTTTTCTTTTGATCATTTCATCTCCTAATTAGTGTCTATGGGGCTAACCATTTAACCCCACAAGTATTCGGTTTGGTCCCCTTTAGGCCTCCCTCTTAAGTTCTCCCCTCTTGGTTTTTGCTACCCTACAAATGGCATCAAGGTTTTAGGTATACTTTTTAGTTCTATTTCTTTCTCCATTTCCTTTTTGTAGGTCGCCTTAAATGAGGATGTTCGGGATGTTGAAGTGCTCCTAAGGTTCATGGATGTTTATGTTGTTTTTACTATCTTTTAGATCAATATTTCACCCAAAGGCCTTTCTATTGTTGTGTTCTTTCCTCCCCTTTTTAGGCTTTTGGCATCAATTTGTGATTTTAAATTCAACCTTTATGGGGTTTTTGGGAGGTTTTTAGGCCCAAGTTCTTTAAAGTGCCCTAGGCTTCCTTAATGCATTGACAAATTTCTCCCCCCATTTCTTCTAAAAGGGCTCATTTCGTTGAAAGTTATCATGTTGACAACCTATCTTGGGAGTTGGGTGTCGTTGCCCTTGTCATCCCATTGAGATTCTTGGTAGATTTTCATCTATTCATATTAGAGGTGATAAGGGCAAATAGTTTAGGTTTGTCCCATTCCAAACCCACTTGAGGTTGGCATAAAAATTTCTTTGTATGATGGTAACATCAAGTTTACCCCCCTATTGAATAGCTTGTAGAAAAAGGCACATATCAGCTTCATGATAACATTTTAGAAAGTTTGCACGCTAATTCCTTTTCTAGCATCCTTTTTTACTTCCATTCAAATTCACATTGCACACATTTGAAATCTTGCACATGACCAAAAGTGGGAGCTTGGTTGTCTCCTCATCAAATCATTTTTTTTTCGTTTGGCCTTAGATGTTGTCTCCCCCATAGTGCACACTAGGTTGGGCCTCCCCCATTCATTGGCCCTTGGTTTGTCAAATTGCATATGTGGCCAACCTTTAGACCCGATGGGAATCCGCCTTTTTTGTTGCACTCATGGCAGGGAAAGGACAACATCCCATGTGGGATGCCTTTGCATCCATCATGAGAGATGTTGGTTAACATGTTGTGTGTGAGCAGACCCATATTCTTCCACTTCTTACCCTCTAGTCCTCATACCAATCAATCGACATTGTGTTTTTAGTTGATGACATTTGCATATTGATTGATGTTGTCATTGTTGACCCCATTCGAATGGATTTGATTTTGTGTGTTGTATTGTTTCGAGGATGGTCACAACAATTGGGGCTCAAGCAAAAAAAAAGATTTTATCAAAATCAATACCTTACAAACTTGTTTATCCTTCTCATTATTGAGGTCTTTGGGTGTTTACATCAATAAGTTAATAATTTTTTTCATCATTATGCTAGCATGACATGAGCTGCAAAAGGCTCTAGAGGTCCTTCCTCTTTTGATTTTGTGTGCATTTTACAAGGAAAGGGTGTCAGTGACGTTACAATGAGAGCAAGCTGCCTCTATTTCGAGGCAAGCCATTGGAAAGGATAACTCAATCGGTCCAGAGACCTGATCTCCCTCACACTGTACCCCTTCCATCACTATAAAGGACAAGTTAATTTGTTTAAATACCAACCTTTTAATTACTTTTTCTTTTGCATTGGAGCATGGGTGGCATTCATCTCACCAGAGATTTAGCATGACGGAGATGATCCCACAAAAAAATTAGCTTGAATGGCACGACAAGTTTCTACGAAACTATCAAAATGATAGAAAACTAGTAGAAAAATTGTCTTCAATGTGACTGGATGCAACGTAACACCCAAAACCTCATCCAAGAACTCTGTGTGGCGAATGGGAGCTAAACTCCTATTATGGTGATTATGCCTGCCCAGATGATGGTGGAAATTTGCACCAATTCGCTAGGAAAAAAAGGCTACACATTGTTCCTCCTGTCGCTGGAAAGGACAACTCACTTGGTTTACACAATGTGTGCCTAGGAAAGTCACCATGAGACTTCATAGTTATCAACAAAGCATGGCAAGTCCATTGTAGGCCACCCTAGTGGGGGGTGGGGCACAACGGGTCCATTAGTGGGCTGTGTTGAATGTTACCTTACAAGGGTTATTTTCCATTAGGTTGCCCCCATCATAGATTCTCTCCCAATAACACCTTTTCATTACTTTTGTCTTAGCTAGCTATGTTCTCGTCATCTCATAAACCTTTCCACCCTTGATTAAACGATTTCTCATATTTTCATTCACTTTTACCCAACAATATTTATCTTTTGTGAACTTACGTTGTCGATCCATGGTTAACATTCTATCCTTGTAACTTGTAACCTTTATAAGTAGCCCAAAGAAGGAGACTACAATATATCTATTTTTGTGGCTGCCCAAAGTTTGATCACATTTCTTTGTGATATGGGCCAATTGAATATGTCCATAAAAAAAAAGAATAAACTGGGGTCCTCACTTCTAGTTAATATTACTCACACTAAACTACGTATTTTAAAAGGCTACAACTATTCACTTTCACTATTTACATTTGTGACACAGTGATTTCACTAGTATTTAGCAGTACAAAAACAATTGAACAAGAGCTGAAAAGAAAAAAAGACAGTGGGAAAAGAGCTCAAAAAAAGAAAAGGCAAGGAGGTAAATTTATAGGTTAAAAAGGAATATTTCAAAGTTGAAAAACCTGCCCTAAATATTGTCCTACATTTAGAGGACCATTGTCTCGCTCAAGAACTCAGAAATTTTATATCCAGAGTGACAAACTGGGCATCGGTGGAAATGCTCTCAGCAATGATCTTCCAGGATCTTACCAAATGTAAGAAATCTTCCACCTTGGAAGTGCACATCCTTTGCAAGTTAGGGCAGGCTGTTTAGCCGAAGTTGAGTCTGTATCCTTCTCCAAAAAAGTCTTGGTGGCGTAAAGGTCTGAACCTGTTTTCAGGCATCAATATTTTCAGGCGACAGGTTCAGACCTTTACGCCAGGTTTCAAGACCTAACCGGTGCTGGGTGTCAGTTACAACTCCAAGTTCGACAAAAAGCTTGCTCTGACCACTGCTGGGGCTCACCTTCTATTTAGCAATAAGTTTCATACTTTCCTTGATTTTAATTGGTGTTTCTTTTTTATTTGCTTCTGGCTCACTGCGAGCCATAACCAACACCCAGTGCCAGCTCTCTAGTACAAAAGCTACTCTCCCGCACGTTCCCCAGCTTTTCAATTGCGTATGCATCCTGTTATGATTTGTACCGTGTCCATGTCTATAGTCTCTTGCTTGCGGGCCTACTACATTCCTGTTACCCCAGAATGGGCTCGGCTTGACCCATTCCAAATTTTTAACTCACCTGATTGGATTGTCCGACCCTTATGAATATATTGAGAAATCTGTGGGCCTAGACCATTCTGCTTTTAACTTGCCTAAGGATTTGGAAGAATAATCCCTCACAACTGTTGTATATGGTCAGGTCCGGATGTGTCCCAGTGACACTTTTAGGTAACCTTTTTGCAGTGGGCTCTTT
>Ga0209611_10011969_pt1 | contig 12317 bp, 6 predicted proteins | sample S1TSphgellanicum_3_FD_187693 | JGI IMG/M metagenome (GOLD analysis project Ga0209611, IMG submission 187693) | Host-associated microbial communities from peat moss isolated from Minnesota, USA - S1T2_Fc - Sphagnum magellanicum MG (SPAdes) (version 2) | ecosystem: Host-associated > Plants > Peat...
TGGGTATCTAAAAATTGGAACCAAAAAAAAAAAAAAAAAAACCCTGATTCCAATGTGATAAAAAGTTGACAAATGTTGTGGTTTTTCTTAACAAAAAAATGTGGGAAAATGCGGAAAAGACTTTTTTTTTTTCCTAGTGTAAATTTAACTAATTTTTCCTTTTTTTTTTTTTTTTTGAAAAATTCTCCAAATTCTGGATATGACTAAATTGGGAAATGTTTAAAAAAACCATGAGTTACAAATTAAAAATTGGAAATTTTTTTTTTTTTCTCTTTTTTTTCCTCATTTTTTTTCTTCTTCTTCTTCAATCCTGTCAGGTTCCCCCTGTGGTTGATTAACACAAAGGAATCCCTAAAAAAATTTCATTTGGAAGAAGAAATGTGTGAAGAAATGTTGTGAAGAATGAATTTGTGAAGATTCAGTGTGTGCAGCATTTGTGATTTCTTCTTCCCATTTCATCAAAACCCAGTTTTGTCAGATTTTTGCAGAAGAAGAAGAAGAAGAAGAAGATCAACAACAACAACAAAATGTCTGTCCTGCAGTTGGCAGTGCAAGAGAAAATTTATAAAAATAATAAAAATCAACAACCAAAATGCAGCATGTAAGCAATCTGGCTCAAACCTTGTGATGCCCATGGAGAAATCTTACATGGACATTCAAGCAGCAGCAGCTGCAGATCTTCCACTCCAAGTTTCTAACTTCTGATGGGTATGGGTGAAAAGATGGATCATCCTCTTGTGTGATGAGTGTGCAATGCTTGTTTGTGTAGTTGTGTTGTTTGTGTGCACAAAGTGTTGTGTGTGTGTGTGTGAAGTTTTGTTTTTGTTTTGTTTTTTTTTTGGGGCATAAGTAGTATTAAAGAGACTGTGCACTTTGCTTTGTCGTGCATTTCCTTTCAATAAATGTAAACCTACTTTGCAGTAAGTAAAGCTTTTAAGAGCTTTGCAGCTTTTCACAGAAGCTCATTAAGAAGAACACCCCCGCCCATCTGTGCTTCTTTCCCATGCAGCAGCTAGCATTCAAAGCTGCACAGCAAAGCTTTGCTCTACTCCCTGGGCCTTGCAGCCAGGTTTATATATACACAACCCTTCTCATGACAAAAATTGTGACCAATTTCACAATTTGCAGCAGCTAGTTGTCTCGAGATCACCCATAAGCCTCTCTACTTTCTCCGAGCGCAATTCAGAGAGATTTGCAACTGAATTCCTGCATTGTGACTTCTTCTGTTTTGCAGAAGTTGTTTTGAGAAGGAACTGTTGTGATTCCCTCCCTAGAGAGTGGTTTTCTGTTTCTTGTAGTAGTCATGGGGAGATTTGAGCTCGTTTTGAAGGTCTTGGTCTGCTTATTTTTTACTGCTGCAGTTGCTGTTGTCGTTTCTGCAGACCAACAGCAGCATAAGAATTCCGTAGTTCATGCAACAGCAAGCTCGACGACAAGCTCGGATGCGAAATTCTACGGTGGTGGTCACGAGGATTGGTCTTACAGTTCTCCTGCACCTTACGGCGGCTCTAGTCCTCTCATCCCTGTCTATGGGCCTTCCTCAGGCGCCTCGCCGTCGTCTGGACCTGGCACTTGCGAGTGAGTTTTTGCCGCTGACACAGATGTGATCATGCAGCCAAAGTCTTTTGCAAGGATTTGCATTCAGCAGTTGAGAAGCCTCTAGTATTTCAGGAACTTGAAGCAGGTCCAATTGTGACGTTGTTGTTGTTGTTGTTGGTTTTTTTTCCCCCCCCTTCTAACATGAATCTTTCTGCTTGCGTGGGTGTGCTTCTGATCTTGACAACAGTTTCTGGTCTTCACACACCAGCAGCCTGCCAAGCTTCATGAGCATTTTCGACACCATTGTGGATCTTTTCGGACTTTTGAGTAGTGGCACGTTCGGTTCTTCCACCACTCTTCTGCAGGCATTGACCAACACCAGGCCTGACGCGTATGGAGCTTTGCTGCGACAGGGCTCTGCTGCGCTCATCAACTCTTACAATTCTCCCTCTTTCGCTTACTCTCCTCAGCAAGTACGAGAGAGTTTCAATGCCGCTTTGTTCTCGGAGCCTGCAGCTGCAGTTCAGGCCGTCCGCTTCGAGAACGCCAACCGTGGCTACGTTCTCAGAGCGCCGTGAGCTGCGGCTGCTCCTCACTAGACAAAAGCTTGTGCAAATCTTCGCACATTATGTTCCTTGAAGAAATTTTAGCAAAGGTTCACACTTGTTTTTGCGCATGAGAATATGATCCATTGTTGCGTCGCAGCTGCTGCATTCCAGAAACTTTCTTCCGTAGTAATATTACTACTCTGCTCAACTACCACTATCCTTAATCCCTTTCTCCTCCTCCTCCAACTCCTTCTCCTCATATGAACATTCTGCAAAACTGTAAAGGATCTTTCCATTTCTGTTTGAATCAATGCATAATTTTCAATTCCTGTAGAATGAATATCCTTTCTTCTTCCATGCAAGAAAAAGAAGATTCTGCAAAACTGTAAAGTTCGGTCCTACAATGTTTCTGTTTGATTGAATGCATAATTTCTGATATCTGCAACAACAACAACAGCAACCCATGATGATTATGTTTCTTATTCTTGCAGAACAATTGTTGTTGAAGGAGCTCATGTAAAATAAATAATACCCTTTCTTCTTGCATGAATTTTTTTTCCTGAAAGTCGCAAAAAGTTTGCTCATTTCTGTTTGAATGAATGCATACTTTCAGATTGTTGCAACAAAACAACAATGTCAATATTGTCTTCATTCTTGGAGAATAGTTGTAGAACAAGATTGTACAAAAAATGAATGATAACAATTTACTCTTCGATTTCTTCTACTGTTGAATGAAATAACTTAAATAAACAACAATATGTGAAAATTTTCAAGTCTGCTGTATTAAGATATGATAAATCTACAGCAAACAGACTCTGCAATATTGCAGCTAGACGAAAAAGAAATTAAAATTTTTGCAATCTGAGAATTTTTCACAGTTTCACACCCATCTGAAAGAAATTCATTTCCTGGCAATAGCTTATGGAAAATACTATTGTGGTGTTTGCCACTTCCTCAACTCGGAACAGGTCTTTGATCATAAAGCACAATTGTGAAAAACTCTATTCTAGAATATATGAAATAAATCAGTTTCCAGTTACAATTTATTCATAATTCTCTACTTATGTTTACGTAGGGGTGTACTTGTTATGGAATACTTTAAAAGCAACTAGAGAATTACATGAAAACTATCCAAGCAATTAAATGGATTACTTAAGGGCTTACCTAGATACTGTGTAAACAATTGCCGAAGAATTTGCCTAAATTACAAGACTCATAAGAACTACTTTGGCAACTATCTAAGGCTTACCTAGTGAATCCAAAAAATACGCTGCAATACTTACTTAGGTTTTGGGCTATCCAAGGAATTATTGAAGGGATTTTGCACAGGTTATTTAAGAGCATAAGAATCAACATATGATATTACATATGCTCTACTCAAAGGGCCATTTAAGGGTATAAGCACCGACATATGAGATTACATATGCTCTACTTAAAGGGCCACCTAAGGAAACACCTCGAGGTCTACTTAGGTTATTGATACTTCAGGACTACTTAGGGGATTACTTAGTGTCTACCTAGAGAGCTACTTAGGGAAACACCTAAAGGCCTGCCTAGGTTATGGTATACCTAAAGGCTACTTAGGAGGTTACATAAAGCTTACTTGCAAAGCTAAGGATTTCCTAGTTATGAGGACAACTAAGAGTTACCTAGGGTTAATTCATAGTGCAAAAGGGGGCTACATAAGGTTTACGTCAGGGGCTATCTACTTTTGATTCATAATCCTTATGTAAACCTTATCTAGCTCCTTACCTAACCCCTTAAGTAGCCTTTAAATATCCCCTTAACTTAGGTAGATCCATGATTAGCCCTTATGTGGCATCATAAATGGTCCCTATGTAACCATTATCTTTAAAAACCCACAATTTAGGTAGGGCTTTAGGTGGTCTTTAGGTAGTTTTAAAATAGCCTTGTAGATTATTTAGGTAGTCCTCCTTAAATAACCCCTACTTATCCCCTAACCTAGCAAATATTTTTTTACCCCTTAGTTAGGCCTTATGTATCTTTTTAAGTAGCCCCTAAGTATTTCCTAACCTAAATAGGCCCCTTGGTAACCCCTAGGTGAACATTAAATAGCCTTTAAACAAGTCCCTAGATAGGTTAAGAATAACCTCTAGGTATCCCCTAACCTAAGTCCCTTGATAGCCCTTATGTGAACTTTAGGTATTCCTTAAATAGGCCCTTAGGTAGGCCTTATATAACCCCCATGTAAACTTTTCATCATCCCTATCCTACATAGGTAGATAAGTAGTTATATAGGTAATTAAGTACCTCATGAATAGGTAGGTGGGTAGCTTGTAGATAGGTATGGAGTTAGGTAGGCCCTATTTTAGTTAGCCCCTTATGTAGGTAGTATCTTAATCTATGTGGCCATAACCCAAGTAGATTATAATCTACTTATAAAAGAAACCATGGTGATCACTTTTGGCAAGTTATCTTCACTTTTGAAAAGTGATCTTCATTTTGAAGGACTTTATGGATAATTCAAAAGGGCGGATGAGTGAGTTTGGTGAGTATCAAAGCTAGAGGCCCAAAGTAAGGATTACTTTAAACATAACTTTAATGAACACCATGCGTTTTGTATTGGTAATGAATGTATCAATGTACATTGCATTGTAATCATAGAATTTACTTCATATTCATGGGGAGAGCCATATTCTATCAAATTGCTTGTTACTTTTAAGCTACCTCCCCCTAGCCCGTCAAAAACTTAATTAATTACCTATGTAATTATGGCCATCGGGCAAAAGGTCACTAGTGTATGTAAGGTAGTTACACCCATCACCAGACACATGTTGATGACTAGTTGCGGCAAAATGTTTGACCTAGGCTACTCAATGTGCATTTTGCACCCTATGATCAAACATATGGTGGGAAAAATGTGTTTGGGCTTTCTAGAAACTCACGCTTGAACAAATTGTTTCGTGTTTGATCATGGAATAAATTTAAGGGAAATTTCGGGTGTTATTTGCATCCCACTCAAAACAAGGATGTGTTTGGTGATGGGAATTGTTCCTTGCACTTCTATAAAAAAATGATTGCCCAACCTTATAAACTAGGTGCTTGGTAAGAAAAAATTCCAAAACACTTCAAAGATTGTTTTTTGATAATTGGGGAAAGGAAATGCTTTGCCAAAACAATTTTACATTTTGACATAAGATACATTAATGACCTTAAAGAACATTCAACGTCCACCCATTGCAAGTGCATTGGACTCCCACCAAAACCATGCATTTCAATCACAAGTTAATTAGAAAAGTAACATCCACTTGAATAACCTCTCAAGTTTTCAAGATCCTCTATTGTTGCTTCAAGAATGTCAGAACATTTTAAGGTTGTATTAGATGAACTTTAATGTTTCCTAAAGCTTTTATGTTTTAAGGTTAAATTGTTGAAAGTGTGTGTAGTTGAAAGGAAAGAAAATTTGTAGTCAAGAAAAGGGGAAGGACAAGTCAAAGTAGAAGCCAACTCACAATATTGTGAAATACAAGTAAGTTTACTAGATCAACCAGTTGTAGAAATAGGAAGTTATGTAAATCAACTTTAGTAAGAGAAATATAACAAATACGTATATTAATTACCATTGGATCCAACCATTTGTAGTCCCAAGAGTAACAACGATTTCAAGTAGATTTGGTTATAGTAGATTTTTATGCATTATAGCCAATCAAAGTTTGTAGTTCACACTTTTGGCCTACACATCAATTGCAAATGTCAATTTATTGTGGGATGAATTTGCAACATTTTATGCAACAAGTTTTTTAATTGAAGTTTTGGAAAATCATGCACTTTTCAATTATCCAAACCTAATAGATTTTTAAAAGTCTTGGAACATTTATAAGAAGTTCATAATTATGTAGGTCTTGGTTGGACCACCCCAAGTTGTTGGAAGCTAAGGCTAGGAGATTGGGGGTTGTCATGATGTGTAATATAATTTGTAGGTGATGAAGTGGATTGGAAGAACAACCAACAATGGATAAAGAAAACATCCAACCTATAAATGCAGCACAAGCAAACAAATCAATAAGAATAAAAATGGTTCATGCCTTAACCTAATGAGGAAAATGGACAATTGAGGGTTTGAAAGAAGCCATGGATGCAATGGAAATAACTTTTTTGAGGAATACAACAAATAAGTTTTGGCACATGCCACTAACCTTTTTTTAGATCAATTGAATGGTAAGACAAGATTAGGGAAGGATAGGCCCACAAGTTTTGTTGATAGATGAAGAAAATAAAACACTTGTGGCTTGGGTTTTGGGTATGCAAGATTGTGAACTTTCCATCACCTTGCAATTATAGTTGAAAATAAAAGTGGTGGAGCTTATTCAAATTAGACCTAACCCCTTCAAAATTGGATTGGAAATAATTGATGGTATTGGTTTAAGCATTAATATCCAAAGCTTAATATTTGACTTGTAAAAGGATTTGAAATTGTAGGGCATGAGGTTTTTGACAAGTTGGTCATGTAGCTTGTTTTATATCAATCTTTAAACATTTTACATTCAAGACAAGTATAATGTTGATCATATATAAAATTCAAATAGGACATGGATTCAAGCAAGGGAAGTTTGAGGTGAAGGTTTTGGCAAAATAAAGCTCACAATAGGTTTATAACACCATTCCCAAATCTAGTATGGTTAATAGTAAATTGTGTTGTGAAACTAGTGGGGGGCTCCATGCTTGGACTTTTCATATTCAAGGGTGAAGGATTAGAGAAGATTACATCAAACATTGTAAATCAAAAACATGCTTGGTGATACAAACAAAAACATGGATGATATGTTTTCTATTTGAGGAATTTTTTTCCTTTTTAAGAGATCAATTCCAAGGGCATCTTTCAATCAATTTGGCATCTATTGGTTTTAAATGGACATGGTTCACATGTTATGTTAGAATCAATAAAAGAACCATAATAAACTAGGTGGGACATGGGGTAAAAGCACATTACACTAGACCAAAATTGGTAGCTCAAAGTCCATTTTCAGTGTCCAAATCTAGTGATTAAAAAAAAAATTTTAAATGTTGTTGAATTTAAATTCAATATCTAAATTGACTTTTTCAAAGCCATATTATTTAAGTTTTAAAAAAGGTTTAAAATATGGTGGTATGAATTTGAAATTTGAAATTTTTAAATCTTAAAAAATTTGAGAAACTTTTTCTTGCTTGATTTTTTCATCTTAAATGTTATGGTACTTCAATGTCTAGTGGTAAAAAGTTTTAGGCTTAGTTTCCAACTCCACTAAAAGAAAAAAAATCCATAATGATAGTTTTTTTGAAGTAGTTTGGATTGGGGACATTGGGTTTACCATCCTTTGTAAGGTCCACCTTGCATTGAACATTTATCCATTTGGTAAAAAAATTTGGGTTTGAAAGATTAGAATGTAGGCTTCAATTTTTCATTTCATTTTTGCTAAATTTTTCAAATAGATTTGCATACAATGCAACAATACTTGACTCACCAAAAAAAAACTGCCATTGTGACCTCCAAAAAAGTCCATTGTAGCATTTTTTGCCCTATGATCACCTTGCCTTCAACCTATAAATGTGAATTGTTATAGCCTTTCAAAATTGCTTTCAAGAAAACGAAAGACAATGTTATGGTTAAAAATAATCATTTATGAACCAAACGTATGCACATTCATTGGTTGGGTCGACCGGGTTCTAGATCAAACATTGTAAAAAAATCATGAACATGTTTAAATGCAACATGAATTTGACCATTCAATCCTAAGGCCATGGATCACAAGATAAGATTAAATGATGCATACGTAGCAAAACATGTTACCATTTCAAATGAAAACAATGATATATTTGATGGAGTAGCTAATGCAAATTAACATTGGAGCGAGGATGGACATGGAAGTTCCACAAGATGATGTAAAAACAAATCTTAGTCTACTAAGTAGGATTAGACATATTGAAGTATTATATTGAAATGCTTAAGAATCTAGATATTGATACAGAATAAATTCAACCTATCGCAATGACACATGTGTTTTTTTCAATTAAACCCAAAAATGATTATTGTTTTTTCATTATATTTATAACTATTTAGTCATATAAATCATTATGAAGTGGCAAAGGACATGAACATGCCACATGACGTCATGGTATTGCAACTATAATCAATATTATGACTTTTTGTTTTTTGGGGTAAAATATCCCGTTATTTTTCAATTTGTGTTAATATATATTTGTGATCATATAAATTTATTTAGTTGAAAAGTACCATTAACCTTTGTAATTAACACCAATTCAATTTCACATGATGATGACATGCCATGCCATGCCATGCCATGTGGCAATAAGGTGTTGTGATTATTTAATCAACATCATGACTCATGGGTGTAACAAAACACAATACATGCAACTATTATATGAACATTGCAATTCTAGGTACTTCGTTATTAAATAGTAAATTAACACATGAAATCATAAGAAAAGTTACAAAACCCAAAAATGTGTTGATGTGCCCAATATAATTAAGAACAATTAGTTCCCATTGCACAATTAATAATAAATGCTTGCATTTTCAAATGAAAAAATATCAAATAGAAATTTGACACAGTGGTGCAATAGAACACAATACATGAAATTATTAAATGAACATCACAATTGTTTGATCCTTAGTTATCAATTAACACATGCCATCACAATAGCAGTTATAAAACCCAAAGATGCATCGTTGTGACCAATATAATGATGGCAAGTGCTAACAATAACTAATCCTTATTGCACAACTTGTAATGAATATTTGCATATCTAAATGAATAAATATTAGGTAAAACCTTGACACATGGGTGTAACGGAACACAATACATGCAATTATGAAATGAATGTTGGAACCATTAGTGGGCAAACCCATCCTTGGGTGGTACCATTAAAAACATCACCCTTTAAGTTTATTAAACCCATTCAATGTTTAAAAATTATTTGAAACACGTAAATAAATATTTTCATTAAAAACATTTTGTGGTACATTTGTTAAGTTGTATAGTTTTTGAAAATTTAAAAATATTAAAAATATTTTGTATTTTGATGTTTCTAATCATTGCATTTAGAAAAAAATTCAAGAATGTAATGTTATTTCTTTTCCTTGAAGGTTTTTGGTCATGAACATATGTTGGGTAGATGCAAGTTACAGCGGCTCAAAAGTGACACAAGTCCTAGTCCCAAAAGTCCATATAAATGGAAAAATTAACACTAAAATGGAAAAAAATGTTAAAAACCAACAGGTCCTATGTGGTGATTAATCAATTAATAAAGATAATACGAAAGGCTCCTCATTTAAAAAACTCTTTATTATACATGTTAAGGGGAAAAAAATATCAATCCAACAAAAGCTGACCAAGATTGGGACTTTTGAAAATATGGCCCAAATTTGATCACTCAAAAGTCCATAGTTATTTGTTCATTAAAGTTTTTATTGTAATTTTTTCAATTCATTTTTTCCCCCATCATGCATCATAGATTGAGTCCCTATAAAAAATATTTGAAATGAAATCATAATAAAAAATGCATTTGAATGCTCACGTATAACCCAAATTATAGTCCATATGTTCACTTTAAAAAGTCCATTACTATATGATTAATGTATCTTTATTGAATTTTTCCCCTTAATAAATATTCTTATTCAAGTTAGCAATTTTAATCCATAAATTGTTTTGTCAAATTGATGATTTTATGATGCGTTTGTGGCATTTGAATAGAGTACACTCTACAAAAAGTCCATAAGGTTGCAAAAAGTGAGCCATCATAGTTTGCATCTACTTTGTTCGAAACATGTTTAGGGATTTTTTTTGCGAAATAAATTTTTAAGGTACTTTTGGAAATATTATATTTATTTTTTAATTATGTAGGTATGATTTAGTTATGAATTTTGAAAGTTCAGTAATGTGATTCTTAAAAAAACCATGACAATTAGGAATACAAATTTGCATCAATTTTTAATTTCTTTTATCCCAATAAAAATTCAAGAACATATTCTAGGGCATGCAATTGGTAAAAATAAGAATTTTTTTTTATAATTGTGAAATTTTTTAAAAAAAAGGCCTTAAAAAAATTATTTGACTAGTTTTAGTTCCTTAACCATTCTTTGACATGGTTCTTAATGGTACAACTCAAGGATGGGTTTGTTGAGGTCACTAGTTATCTATTGGTAGATTCACACATGGTATCATAGATATTACAAATGGGAATGTAATTTAAACAATCCCTAGGTAGGTCTTTAAATAATATAAACAATCATAATTTGTAGTTTAGCCTAAATAGCTTTTAGGTAACCCTTAAATACCCTAGGTTACACCTAATTAACCTTTAGGTCACCTAGGTAACCTAGGCAACCTTTAAATAAACCCTTCTAGGTAAACCTCCATAAGTAGCCTAACTTAAAAGTTACCATGAAATAACCCGTAGGTAAATGTTTAAATAGCCTAAGTAACCTAGGGTAGGTTGAGTAATTCATTTAGGTAAATTAGAAAAAATGTTTATTAAAATGTGGTTATATTTTATGTTTCATTAAAAAATGAATATAATGGTAAGGACTTTGCCTTTCAATGTGAAGGCAAGAGGTTCAAACTTTTATTCTTGCAACTTATTTACTGTAGTCTAAAGTAGGTAGTTTACATGACTAATCTTGGTTAAGGTGTGTAGGCTATGCCACATAAGCTCTTTCTAACCCATGTCTTTAGCTTAGGTAGCATATGGTAACCTAATTAGCCTAGGTTTTGACATATAATCATATATATGTGATGTGTTTGGCATAGTGAATTGACCTAATCATCTACATACTTATTGACCCCTAACATTCAATAAAAAGTTGGCAAGTGGATTTTACATCTAATTCATTTTTGGTCATATGCAACTGATGATTGAACATGTGTGAATTATTTTTTAACACATCACTTTTATAAGAAAACATTCTTTACAACATCTAGTCAAGAAAAACAATTAGGTTGACATGCCATCCACATCACTTTATACTTTACAAATCACACCATGGAAATTTATGACATGAAATTTCAATATTATCACAAAATAAGAAAAGGCTAATTGATAATACGACTACCCTTTGCAACTAGATGCCACATCATTGTCCCTTTACAACTAGGTGAGTGAAACAACATGGGTTTAATAATTCATAAGTTGTTAGTTGCAATATGTTCTTTGCAACTAATATTGAGTTGCAAAACGAAAAACGTGTTGTAGTGTATAAAATCTAATTTTGACCTATCAATAAAGCTAGATGGACCCACTTGTGAAATGTTGGAAATCTATAATTTTGGGAATGGAACTCAATTTCCTTTGTGTCTTGCCAATTTGATGTCCTTGCCAAATCTACTTGTAAAGAGACAAAGGGGGAAAAACCATTAGTATACTATAGATAATCACACGTAATGACGTCTGATGAATATTTAGAGATTTTATAGCAAAAAAGCATGGGCAAGGAGGTAGTAGAAATAATCAAGGAACAAAGAAAAAGGAGAAGAACGTTAAGCAAATTGTTGATTCCCTCACCATGGTTGAAAGAACAATTCAAAGGTTAATGGAAAAAACATGTTAAATATATACTTTACCAACACTTGCTCTATAATTGTAGTAAAAGAAGTGAATGACAAATTTCATAATAAAATTGTTGCAAGTTTCAAAGCCCACCTTTTAGAGTTTAAAAGTGTCAACCTTGGGTTTACATCATAAGTTTAAAAAGTAGCTAGGGCAAAGCCAATGATTCAACAAAAATCCAAGGGCCATGTTGTTGGAAGGTTAGAATAGACCACCCATCCATGAACGATAGTAAAGTGAGAGTGTCCAAGATCAAGAGTGAGAGGTCCAAGATCAAGAAGAATACGATAATGAACCCAAAAAAAGTAGAACAACAAACATAAAAGAAGACCAAGACAATAATTTAGGAAGAAAAAAACAACAAACACCGTAAGAGGACCATGATCACAATGAGCTTGAGGGGGAGGGCAGTCCAGAATTAGAAGAGAGGATGACTCCGAGGATGAAAAGCATGATGAAGATAAGAAGCAACCCAAAACAAGAAGAAAAGCTTCAGATGATCAAGACCCTATTACAAAACCATGTCTTTTATGCCCCTAGCATTATAACTACAATGATTGACATGGCCAAGTTGACTAGTCCAAAATGACTGAAAGAATGTTTTCCGTTTCTTTTGCTGGTTACCCAACTAATATTTCCTTCCAAAACCATTGTTTGTAATTTAAT
>Ga0209611_10011970_pt1 | contig 12315 bp, 14 predicted proteins | sample S1TSphgellanicum_3_FD_187693 | JGI IMG/M metagenome (GOLD analysis project Ga0209611, IMG submission 187693) | Host-associated microbial communities from peat moss isolated from Minnesota, USA - S1T2_Fc - Sphagnum magellanicum MG (SPAdes) (version 2) | ecosystem: Host-associated > Plants > Peat...
TTTCAACAAGAAAGAAACAATCTCTTGCTTGGAGCTTAGGTGCAATAAGCAATAAGGTCATTAGGCATTGCAGTTCACTACTATTCTGGTTTGACAATAACACTTATAACTTGACTATCATTCTTGTTATCATTAAATATGTACCAACCTTATAATTTGACTATCATTGTTGTTATCATAAAGTAAGTAGCCCAATAGCTAAAAACAACTAAAAAAAGGGTAAGTAGTAGACATGAGGAGGACATTAAACACCCCCTTACAAGCTTTGTTGGTGTTAGTGAAACACATTACACAACATCCTTGCATGGTTCTATTACATGATATAAGGGATGTTCACAATAAATTTCTTGCAAAATTTACTTGTTATCCTATGATAACTCACCATATTTGAACTCACAACCTATCTAGAGACAAGCTAAAACCTACCAATAGCCTAGTTTTGTTCAATGGATGGGAATGACATTTTGTTTTATTTTATTTATTTAAAATGCTCAAATATTCAAACCCTACAATAAAACTATAGTAAACACCGTATATAATCACACCCATTTTAGTCACATTTTTGTTTGTGTCACACATTTTTTGAAAACCATCCATTTTAGTGAAAAACACCATTCTCTTGAATCACTATCACACTCGTTCATAACACAAAAAAATTGCAAAAATTTCTTAGCAAAGGTGATTATAATGGGAAAAATCTATAGCAAATATTAGGGTTTTGTAAATTGGCCATGTTAGTGTTGTTTTGTGTTAAATTGTGTAAATTATCAACAATGCATCCAATTGAAAAAAAAAGAAAGAGGCAACAACTTTCTATTGCAAACAAGCAAATGATATGTGGACTTACGAAGAAAGCAAAAAATCTTAATTAAAAAAATCTAGTCGACAAGATACATAAAAAACTCAAACTCAATGTTGATCATCACATTAAAATAGGTAGCAATCACAACCCTCTTCAAATCTAATAATGCATAGTAATGCATAGTAGAGCCGAAAATAAGCCACATAAAACATTTAAACAATTGGCACTTTTATTCTAATATAAAAAGGTTATTTTGCAAAGTTTTTTTTGCCTATAGTCACAATCTTGTAAAAGTTTGTATGGAATGCATTATACACATTTGAATCATAATTTATTAGTGTCACAAAAAAAATTGGTCACCAAGGGCATGATTATAAAGGAGGTTTATTGAATGCAAGCATTGTGCATAACACAACATTGACACCTACAAAGTCCATAAGGATGTTTTTAATCCATTGTGTGTGTCACCTTTCCCCTATTGATTAGGGGTTGTCTAGCATGCCATCAATCTAATTTGAGCATTATTGCTAATTGGTTAAGCTTGACTAGTTAACACCTTTTAGGTCTTATTTTCCCTTTTGATTGAATAATTCTCATGTTGAGTCAATGGTTCAACATGGTGACCAAATATGTAGATCTAACTAGTAGGCCCTACTAATTGTGTAGACTTAACATGTGAACATTAGGGATGGAGCCAAACTGGTTTGGTCGATTCTAGCTCTTGGCTTCTATGTTTTTAACCTATATCCAAGCAAGGCCATAGGTGAGTTAGGAGCTTGAATTAGTTAAACATTAGTTCACCCAAACCTACCCATGGTCTTGTCCTATGGGTTTTAGCCCGCCAAGTGAAGCCATGAGCCAAAATCAACCAAACCCCACCCATTCTCCAATACTTTACATGACCATAAAAACGTTCAATAAATGCTATAATGTATCCACACAAACCTTTAGATAACAGAAAAACTTGCAAGGCATTCCAAAAAACAAAAATGCCATCTCTTGTTAGCATCTCATTTTTTGAAATGCCTATCTTTTTCTTGTGATACCCATTGAGTATTATGGGGAAAAAATTAAAATAAAATCTACAAAAATCTGTCAATTTTTACATAGTGCAAATTCCCTTAGGTTGGGTTGTTTTTGGTATAATGGGCCATTAGCCTTCAACCTTGGGGGTTTGTTATTTCATAACACCCCAACCCTCAAGTGTTACCAAAGACTTTCACTTGGCTATGACTTGTAGCTTTGTCCATATGTTCCTACACTTAGAATAGATTAGTTGGCTTGCTCCAACCTCCCCCATGCCTTGATTAGGTAAATGGCTTTTTACATCAAGGAGATAAGCTCAAAGCAACAAATGCATAGTCAGTACTACTTTTGGCAAGTTCTTGGATATTTTTTAAGTACATAAATATAATTTTATTGATAAAAAAAGTTATGAACTTTGTCTCTACATTTTATACAAGTTTTTTCATTTGATTGGTTGCACATCAATTAATTTTACATAATCTTTATGTTGGAGTGTGTGCATTAGTTAAAATCAATTAATTATACATTTCAAATTTTGAGCTTGTTTTAAATTAGATCAACTCCAAATTCTTTGTGAAAATGATTAAAATCAAAGCTTTAAAAAACCCAAAGAACCAATTTCAAGATTGAATTGAAAATTGCTCCAAAAACCAAAAACCCAACCCAACTAGTCAATAATATGATAATATTAAACAATGTTGGCCAGGTATTTCCTTTTGGTGGGCAAAAAATCTCCAATTCCAAATTTAGTTGTAAAAACCAAACTAAAATTGAGTCTAATTTTTCGATCTTTTTATTCATTGAAACCTGATTTTATTTTCTTAAAGAACAAAACCCAAAACTGAGTTCTTATCATAAAAGTAAAGAGACACCCAAAATAATAAATAAATAAATAAATAAAGAGCCACCCAAAGCTGATGCTAACTACCAAGCTTAGTGATACCACCATAAGGTAACAAATGCTGTATTACAGGATCAGCTTCAACACAAGCCTGGAAAATTAATTAATGGGAAGATTCCATCTCGAAAAAATCAAAAAATAGATTTTTAAAAATAAATAAATAAATAAATAATCCTAAATATTCCAAAAAGATGCTCTATTTTCCTTCACAAAAATTTGTTTCTTTAGAAAAAAAATATTGTTGGAAAATTTCAACATTTCTACAAATAGTATAATTAGTGTCGAAGCTGCCAAGGTACTAGGGTACCAACGGTCGGTTCTGATCCCATATAAAAAGCCACTTCGGATTAATAGGTAGGTGGGTACCTTTATATTAAAAGCCACTTCTCTTTCTTTGCAACGCAATTGCCGCATTCGCATTCCTCATTTCCTCCCGTTCTCTCTCGTCAACACTTTCGTTTTCGTTTTCCGCTGCATCCGTTGTTGTTGCACGACCTCTCTCTCTCTCTCTCTCTCCCTCCCTCTCCCACGCCTGCTTGTTCTACGCCTGCTTGTTCTGCGCTTGCGTTTACCGCCCGTTCCACATCATCGGACGCTCAGCTTCTTCCAGTCATGGTACGTCGGTCACGTCGATCCCACTTACTGCAAATGATTCTTAGGTGTTTTTGAAAAAAAGAATTTTATGTTTGGGGTTCTTCTTTTGTGCTATCCGTGGGGTCGTTTTATCGCCCGTCGTTCTGTTTTATAGGATCATCAGTTTCTTGTGTAAAATCTCGGGGTTTTTGCTCCCACGTGGGGGTTTTGTTTCATCAATCGTCGATTTTTTTTTTCCCCTGCTTTTGTCTTACAAGGAAAGAAGAGTTTGTAATTCGTGTTGTATCGATTTATTTGCTCCGTTAGGGTATGGATGAGTGTCCCAGAGGTAGGTAGAGTTTTCTTAATCTAAGCACTGCGGTCGAGTTTGTGCAGCTCGAACTTGGCTTGGATAACTTTTTAATCTATGACTTATTCGTTTCGCTAGAGTCTCTTTGGTGTATGATTCATTGCAAACTTTCTCGACCAGCTGAACCTAATTTGCCTAAGAAAACCGGAAATTTGCATCCTCAGGGTAGAGAGTATTGCAAGCTCTTTCAAGCAACTAACCCTGATTGTCTGAAAAACCCTAAATTTACTTCCTCAGGGTAGGCAGAATTGCAAGGTTTCTCAAGCATCTAACCCTAATTGTCTGAAAAACCCTAAATTTGCCTTCCTCAGGGTAGAGAGTTAGCAGAAAGAACTCATGGGCCCAGCGAAACTGATTGCATCTTTCCTGCAGATTAGTTTTTTCCTTGTTGGTGACAGATTTGTCACATCGTGTCTACTGAAGACTTCTGTCTTTTTTTCCTTGGCATTTGGACCTGAATTTGGATTGATTGGAATGTTTTGTGGGTTATAGAGTTCCCGAAAGAGTGGACCTGTGAAGCGAGATAGGAACAGGAGTGGCACACAGGGCCTTACAGATGAACAGAAGCGAGAGATCCGTGAAGCTTTTGATCTGTTTGACACAGATGGTTCTGGTAATATGCTTAAAACATAACAGTGCATGTGGTGTTATCGGACAATGTGTGTGTGGTGCAACGACTTGTAAATTTCCCAAGTTGAAGGTGGTAGTCTCAACATTTTCTGTTGTTCTTCTCTTTGCCAGGAAGCATTGATGCGGCAGAGCTCAAAGTGGCAATGAGGTATGAAATGCACTTGTTGTTTTCACCATTTGTTCACCATTCCTGTTGTATTGACTGTGTGCATCTTCTACTGTTTGTTATAACATCATCTCAACTAATTTGTCAAAGACTATGCTTTTGGCAGGGCTCTTGGATTTGAATCAAAGAGTGAGGTTAGTCATAGTCACTCTACTAATGCTATCAATTTGTGATCTGAAAAAAACGATTAAGAGTTGGTAGAACTATGAACTATTGCTCTTTGATGTTGGGAATATGTAGAGTGAGAACAGTATAAAAGTGTGCCTTGACTCACATTTCTGACAAAAGCCTCCATCTTATGTCACAGGATATCAGGAAGATGTTAGAAAAAATCGATGAAGATAAGAGTGGGGTGATTGAGTTTGATGAGTTTGTGAAAATGATGACCGACAAGATGGGGGAGCGGGATTCTAAAGAGAAAATATTGAGTGCATTTCAATTATTTGACACTGATGGAACTGTAAGTCTGCAAGAGATTTGTGAGATGTTGTTTAGTATCATTACTGCACAGTTGTGGACTTTAAAGGACAATTTTGTCATTAGGTTGGGGTTGCTTTGGTAGGAGTAAGGATGAATGGAGGGAGTATGTTTTGGTTGTGATCTGGATGGGGACAATGGAAAAAATAAAACATTCACTGTTCTGCAATGTCATGTATTGGCACCAGGGAAAAATATCATTCACGAATCTGAAGCGGGTTTCAAAGAATCTGGGTCAGATTCTCACAGATGATGAGTTGCTCGAGATGATTGAAGAAGCTGACCGCAATCGTAAGACACAACACACTTCCATTGGTTTCCTGTTTTTTCTGGAGAGAGAAGTCTCGACTCAGTGCTGTTTGAGAATTGGGTTTCATAGTTTCTATGGAGCTTTTCAGAAAACATGTGTCCAGGTGCTAGTCTTGTTGGAGATCACCCTAACCAAGATATCAAACTGCTTCAGTAATTGCTATGTTATTTATAATCCATCATGTCTGGTGGTTCTGTACAGAGGATGGTTTTGTTGACAAGGAGGAGTTCTACAAGATAATGAAGAAGACCACACTTTTCTGAAGCCACTTGCCAAGCACCAACCTGATCAGCAGGGCAAGCATACTATTCTCTCATATGCCACCTAGTTGTTATCCTTGTCAGATTTAAGTGAGCAGTTTAGTGAAGGCATCTTCTTCTTTCATGGAACTAGCTTTGTGCAAGGAATACTCTACTGTTTGGTAGTAAGTTTTCTTGGCTGGTGAAGTTGCAACAAATCGCTTGTGGTCTATACATGTCGCAAGAACTGGTCCAGAAACCAGAGTTGAGATATCTAGATGTTAAGTTCTTACAATGTAAGAGAGTTGACAATCCTTACTAGTTACCTTCAGAGGGCAGAACAGTGCAGTGTTAGGTGAGCTAGTTAATTTGCAGAGATGGTGAGACGGTGACTTAATATCACTTCATATCATTTGTACAATTAACTGTGGGGACATAGCAGAGAAAAGCCATACATGTGAATTAAAATCTGTCAAGTGAAAATTGTATGTGATAAACTTGAAGCAGAAGATAGCCAAATTCCCTGTTACATTGTTGGTTTGTGCACACTCTACACCATTCTCCATTAGGTGCAAGACAATTAGTTTACAAGCAAGATATGTAACTTTTGAGTTTGTTTGCTGTTTCCCCCAGTGCTGTTTCAAAGTAGGTATAACACTGACAGCAACACACAAGAGTTAAGCTAAATACTTCCACGTTGGGTCTTGCAAATGAGGCCATATTCAGACATATTTTCTGTGTAGGGCTAGCTTTCCAAACACTATTTATGTTTGCACAATCAGTAAATTGTTGATCTTCAGAAGAGAACTGAAGGGGCAGCAAAGAAGATATAAGATTTCTTAATTGGAATTAGCAATCAAATTGCATTTCTAAAGACTTCCAACATTGGTCAGAATAAAACAGCAAATACAATGAAGTACTCTAGACACTCAGATCCAGCCTACTGAATTGATATGTGTACCACTGGAATGAAGTCAACACTGACATACTTGCCATTTTAGCAAAACCCTATCACAATTTACTCTATCCACTATTGAAATTTCTTGCTGACTAAAACTGTAAATCTGCAAAATGCAGAACCTTGAGGAACACAAAGTAGACTTTGCCTCAAATTTACCTCAGGCAATGTACTCGATTTTTTTCTGTTGCAAGAATTCTCTCCAATGATATGAATGTGGTTGCATTGCCATATTCCATGATGGACTTACAAATCTATTGATGGGACACAAAAAGGAAAAGCCTACTGTTCCAAAATTTGGAGTCTGATCACAGCCACAGTGAGCCAGCATGCACCAGTGCACTCATCAGTGAGCCAAGTGTTTTTTTCCTCACTACTTTTTGGTTTAGCAATTGACAATTGGGGATGGTTTGAATCTCTTACTCTTTGGACTACATGACTCATGAGGTTGTCTACCCATTTGATTATAAGCAGAACCAAAAATACACTACAACTTAGGCTGAATAAACAAAATTCCAGCTTTGGTATAATGCTTGCCTTGCCTAGCTTGAGATGGCATTCCAATCATGTGATTTTGTGGTAGAGTTTGAGAGATCTCTTTGGGTAGTGACAAATCGAACCTTTGAGCAGCATACTGGCGATAACTAGGAGAGGAGCATGTAGTCTTTATCCATGGGGATAGTGCAACCACCAGGGCCTCCACATCAGCAGTTGTATGTGCTGCTGATAATGTGATGCGTAACCTGTCCCGCCAGGCAGAGCACTCAACCTCAACATCTCTGTCCATACTAGTTCCTCATGAAAACTGACATGCATGCGTTCAAGTCAAAGGGCCACTCAGCAGACAAACAGTTTGAGTAGAGGGATTCTTGTTCTTATTAATACTAGTATAAATACACCAAAATGCAAAAAGTGAATTCAGCAAGGAAAAATCATCAAGACCATCGTCAAGATTGTGAAAGGATCCAAAAACTCTGTGTCAACAAGGCTCTCACCGTGAGGAATTAGAAGCAACAGTTGGAGGTCTGATTGCTGATACATGGAACCCTGCCATCAGCAATTGTCTGTAGTAGGACACACACACAATTAGTGTCCTTGGGACACAGCAACATTCTCAGATTGCTTGATTATATAACCTAAACTGGTAGATATTCTCAGCACTCAGGTCTACATAATGTTATTGCACATGCACCAAACAAATATTTTTGCTCAACACACATGCTGCAATTGCTTTAAAAATTACTAAACAACTTTTGTTCTGGAGACAACAAGATTTTTTTTTGTGGTGCCATTGCCAGAATTGTGAAAGTGAGTGGATGGAGGATGCTAAACCTGCTGGCTTTAAGTGTGTCATCAGCACTTCCCAGAATGATAGGGGCAATTGGGCTGGTAAAATGCAACCCTGTGGCCTGTGAAAGCTGTTGCACACGCTCCCACACAGCATGTTGCCGCCATTTCTCCTCCCTTGCTACCAGGATTGCAGCTGCAAGTATTCTACACATCATCTCCATACTGTGGCTCACAGTTCACAGGTAACTCAAAAAAGAAGAATCCTGTGGAATTGACACTTCACAAATACAGAACAAACAGTTCCTGTGGATAATTCAATGTTTCATAGGATGTGGCAGGTGGATCAGCTAAAGAATAGATCATGAATCTCATTGGATAGGAGGGCACTGGCGATATAAGCTCAAAACCTGTATTTGAGAGAATTTGTTTGATGAACTCACCGTGTGCAGCAGCCACAATAGGAATTGGGAGTGCAGTGGAGAAGATAAAAGCTCGACCTCTTGATTGAATCCATTGCTTCCACTTCTGGCTGCGACGATCAGTGTAAACGAGCTACAATAGGCATGTATAGGGTGCAGAACACATACTCAAAATGTGATTTATATGGGCTTGGTCAGTAGCTGTGAGCTCACAAAAAGCATGCCCTCCCACTGTTACTGATCATCTCAAGCATCAAAATTTTGTTGTCACATTTTACCATATTCTCAATGCGGACATCAAATTGAGTGGTCTATGTTGATCAGGCAGACAGAAAGTAGACAGCAACATGAAAAAATATGTTCACAATCAGCCTTAAATACCTGGAAGCAATAAATCCACCTTGGCAGCCAACAGCCTTGCTAAGAGTCCCAACATGAATGTCAATCTCATCTTGTACACCGAGTGCCTCTGCCACTCCACCTCCATTTTCCCCACATACTAGTGTCCCATGTGCCTGAACCCACACACTGGAATCAGTGTCTTACAGATGCAAGGGCTACATGGTTAACAATTAGTGCCACCAAGGGTTCAAAATAAACTAGCTCCCCCTCCAAGGTCATTGAATTGACTACATGTTTTGTAAGAGTTAGTTGTGAGACCCTGGAGAATAGAAGTTGCAAACCTCATCAATCACCAACAGAAAGCCATGCTGTCGTCGCAGTGCAACCAGCTCAACTAAGAGTGCAAAATCTCCATCCATGCTGAAAAGACTGCAACATTTGCCCAGTTCTGTCCTTTATGAGCATGAACTCTACAAGAATACAAGCACAATGCCAAATATATTGCAGTTGTCAAAGCCCTTGGGTCTGAAGGTGCAAGATTCCAGACCATTGTGCATATGTGGCAATTGAGTATCTACTATTTCAGGCACAAGGTAAACTCAACATGGAGTTTCCTAGAAGTTCTGAGTATGAACTAATCAAACATCATGTCCATTCTGGCTCTCAAGTGACCTTCTTTCCTCCACAAGGCGCACAATCCCAGACCTTGGTGCATCATCTATGGTGGTTGATCATCTATTACTTTTGAGGACAATAAAACCTTCTCACAGAACTTTCACTAGTCAATGTTATGTCATTTCAGACCCTGGAGTGACCACCTCTCCTCCATCAACAAGTGAAGGGTTTTATGCATGGTGTGATAGTAAGATGTAGTAAACAATCAGATGAAGACAGATTCAAGAGGAAAGGGTCCACTGGCTTCAAAACCACCTGTCTGTAACCACCACCTTCCGCTCCCGTGTGCATTTGGACCTGTCCTTTTCCAATCAAGGCAATGTGCCAGTTCAGAACCCAGGTCAAAGAGGCAGGTACCATTGGACTGATCAATGCATTACCAGAGGGAGCAGCTCAACTGTGCTGGAAAGAAAGAAAGACTCACAAGAGAAGCTGTAGGTGGGCCATATCATTATGCTTGTAGACATACACTTCTGCATTGCTCTGTCTTTGTGCAACACGTGCCCCATCTATGATTGATGCATGATTCAAAGCATCTGAAAAAATTGCCACCACATTCTCCTGCCCTTTCACTGTGCCTGGTGCCAAACTAGTCACTGCTGTCATCACCGCCATATTGGCAGCAAAGCCTGATGGACAGAGTAAGCATTCCTGGCAACTCAAATTGCAAAATGATTCAGAACATGGGTGACTCTTCTCCGTGATGAAGGGGGACATCTATAAACCACTGTAGTTTGAGATTCAGAGATGACAATTTCTGCACAGTGATAAATTGGAACCAGGGTAACAATTTGCTATCTGTTAATAGGCTGCTGGGCCATCATGTCTATCTTACAAGAACAACTTCAAAGACAAGGATACAAATGGTGATGCTAAACTTCACCCATCTACTTCCTACCTAAACCCCCCCACCCCATGTTCTGAACTGCTCAATTTCCTTGATGATAGTGCCACCACTTTGCAGCTCTGCACATTAGTTTATGGTGGCTCTTCATCTCATTCATGCTGTCATGAAAGAAAATGCAATTCAAGCAATTTGAAACAGAGGAAGATTTTCTCCTTGATGTTGAGGAATCCTAGAAGAAGCAATGAATCATAACAGGGTTGTTCAAGAGTACTGAACCTCTGTTGACTTCAGTTCTGCTATTGTTGATTCCAGCAATTGATGATGGTAGGGTTTAGGGTTTATGCTGCCTCTTGGGCTCATTCATGCTCCCATGAAAGAAAGAACAATTCAAGCAAATTTGAAGCAGAAGAAGATTCTCTCCTTGATGTTGAGGAATATCCTAGAATAAGCAACAAAACATCATAACAGGTCGGTGTTCAAGAGTACCAAACCTCTGTTGACTTTAGTTCTGCTATTGTCGATTCCAGCAATCGATGATGGTAGGTATAGCCACACACCAATGCTGATGCTCTCGGCCCCATTCCAAACTCCAAGGCAGCCTAAAAGTCCACAAAAAAGGCACATCAGTTTCTTTTCCTTACATGGATGGCTTCAGCTTTGCAAATCATGAAACCAGGAGAAAATCAGAAACAGATGCTGCTGCTAGAATGGTTAGGTTCATAATACACATGTATGGCTGCTTGCTTGCTGCTTACCGATTTCTTTGCACCGCAACAACACACCTGCTTCTTACCTATTTGGACAATTGAGCTGGTGCTGGTGCTGCATTTTTTCCATAACCAACTATTTCAACTGCAGTTTTAGTTTCAGAGAAAAGAAGATTGGCTGGCACCAAGTAAACCCTCGATGTCTATACCTCAGCTGCAGCACTGCGGACAGCCGGATGGACAGAAAGGCCCAGATAATCATTCCCAGAGAAGAGTCGCAACTTGTGGCAGGAATCCACAGCAACAACTCCTGATGATGGGACGTCCAAGACATCCTCAAGATTGCACACCTCCGCACCTGCCTTACAATTTGCACATCATCAGTTACAATATCTTTCATAAGAATAGAGAAATCCCCATTCTCACGATGAAGAAGAACAACAAGGCTAACACTTCCTCAGGAAGCCACAGAAAGAACCAAACAAGGGGAGACAAAAAACAAAACAAAAAACCGAAAAAAAAAAAACACACTAGCGGTATGAACAAAAGTGCCAGTCTCACACCTGTTCAGGAACCATCAACAGTAGTATGTATGATAGTGACTTAACTATCACAACTTCCCCACTGACTTCATCAGCTCCCTACATTGGGTAAAGGCCGGTGACAAGCACCATCCTGTGAACTGAGTTTCTGCTGCAATTCCGGAAGCAACGGGAAGACTCAGCCATACTACTGGCTAGCAACAGACCCCCACAACAAAGACTAGACAAAGAAACAAAGAAAGACAGAAAGGTAAAAGAACAGGGAACGACTAGGACTATCATCAGTTACAAAAACAATCGCCAAAAGCCGAAGAAAGACACCGCGCGCGCGGGGGCTCCAGTCTGTTGTTTCTTTCAATAGAAGCTGGTGTGCAAGAATGAGGAGGGAAAACAAAAAGTCTCACGGACCTCCACATTTTCAAAACACAGAGAGACACAAACGAACCTGTACTGGGAGATTCTTGGTTCCAACACTGAAATGTAGCATGCGAAACATCGACTTCCACCGCTGCACGATCCCATGTTCCCAGACCTTGGAATGTCTGGAAGGAGGGAGTATCAGTACCGGTTGCCCGCGGCGATTTGCAATCTCCTCCTGCTACTGCCGCTACTTCAGAGGGAGCGAGCGGACGCAAAGATCGTAGAAGCATAGAACTCTGCAGCGCTCGCAACGCTTGCTCCAACCAGTCTTCCCATGGCGAAACACTAGTACTACTAGTACTACTTCTTCCCATCACGACGCTCGTCTCTCTCTCGATTATCCTTCCACAAAAGAAACCGTAGTTTTGTGAGCGGAAGCGCGCGCGCTCGTGCGCGGGCGGCCGGGTTTGTGTGCGTTTCTTGTGTGCGGATGGAGACGGGGGCAACGTACGAAGTTTGTCGTTGGCAATGCGTTTTTTGTGTGGTTTTGTTGTTTTTCCTTTTCTTTTGTTTATTGTTGTTGTTGCAACGATTAGGTTTTACCCTCCAAATTAATTATATTTAGCAAAAAAAATTCTCCAAACTTCAAACTTGCATCCAAATAAACAAAAATATAAAAAT
>Ga0209611_10011971_pt1 | contig 12315 bp, 6 predicted proteins | sample S1TSphgellanicum_3_FD_187693 | JGI IMG/M metagenome (GOLD analysis project Ga0209611, IMG submission 187693) | Host-associated microbial communities from peat moss isolated from Minnesota, USA - S1T2_Fc - Sphagnum magellanicum MG (SPAdes) (version 2) | ecosystem: Host-associated > Plants > Peat...
TGAGTGATGTTGGGGCAAAAGTTGTCCGCAGCCAATTTGTGCGAAAATCACAAAAACCAAGCTTTGTTGTTTCATTGGGTGCCAAAGCTGGGGCAAAGACAATGGAGGGAACCATAACCACTAATCCTACACATGGAGTCTTCCCATGTGCAGGTGACTCTAATGAGCAGCCTGGTGTACGGATTAGTAAAGGAGCTACAATGAAACTCAAGAAGGACCATAGGTGGTCCTGCAATGTGATATCTTCAACTAATTGTTCTCTAGATATGCGATGCAGTATGCAACAACTGGGACAGGAAGCGTTGAAGATGGGTAACAGCATGCATAGTCCATCTGATCTGTCAGAAGATCCTATCTTGCAATCCAGGCTTTAAAGCTAAGCTGAGGTGTAGAATATCCAATTTCATCTTCCATGACTTTAAAACCTTCTCATTGCTTCTGGAAATATGATAGAAACTCAGGCTTTAGATTTGTGTATAAATTGTTTACTTTAAGTTTTGAGCACATTGCAATTTACTTCTCTACAGCCCACTATTGGGAGCTGATGAAAGTGCCAGCATCTAGTTCCTGCCATTCATGATAAGGTGATCCATTCATGATGGATATTTTGTGAGTCATCTGTCACTCACAAGGTTATGACCATTTTCGCTATTTTAGTGTCAGTTTGCTCAGAACTGACCCAACATTTGTTTGGTTATTTTATAATTCTTTTTTGCGGAGTTTGTATCTGCTCCCAAATTAATATATTTCATGTCTGGTAGATCATATTTCCTCCACCATTTTTGTATAGTATACTCAGCTTGTTATCTGTGATTGTTGACATGAAATTTGAACACAATTTGTTTGAAAAGGCGCAATTTCCTTGCTGTCCCTGTGCAGAATATCCTAATCATCAACTGCTATCTGTGGACTCAATACTCATGCAGCTGCAAGAACTTTCCAAAGGGGGCACGATCTGTGAGTAAACCTTCCTGATTACCATGTACGATCTTATTGCATTACCAGCTGTAGCTGTAGGATATTGATCTGAGGCTCTGTGCATATGGTCAAGGTCAAGTTTTGGGAAGGAAAATGAGCATATTGATACTTATCCATGTCGTTCATGGTTCTGCAAACTTCTCGATTGTGTTCTGTCTAAGCATTGTAGATGGATTGGGTTCTTTTGAAGCTTGGAACCACCAAAATTGAAACTGCAACCATCTTTAAACTCTCCACGCATTACTGCATCATGTAGTTGTTGAAGAACCTAGGACAATTCCACTTCCTTAAGCAATCTCCTTAAGACTTAAAGTATCACCTATCTGTTATGTAACCAAAAGCATCATCTTCCCAGTTGCCTAAGAAGAACATGTAAGAAACTCATTCCTCTTGTATTTTGTCAATCCCGTCAACATTATGTGATAGGTAAGGCCAAGTTTGAGGCCATTACCAAAGTAAGTGCACCACCCAAGGGAGAAGTTGATGGTGGTACCGAAATTTTGGTTATGCCGTGGATTGTGGGCCTTACATAAAGCATTGCTAGAAATTTCTCAGGAACCTTAAGTTTCATCCCGACAAACATTCTAAAACATAATATTCCTCCTTGAGAATGGAAGATGCTTTTGTTGGATTGTAGTGAATCTTGTGATTTTAAGATAGCCTCCAAACACATTAAGAATTTGTTAAGAGTGTGTTTAGTTTAAGTATCGTTCCATACTAATTTATTATTTGTCTAAATCATAATATCTATATCCAATCACATTAGAAAGCTAGTTTGCCACCCGATCCATCTCATATTTATCATCCAAAAACTCATCTTTTGTCTCTTTTTATTCATCCAAATTTTGACCAAGAAGTCTAACAAAATGAGATGATCCTCATAAGGCGAAGGCTTCCCTTGAAGTCAACGAAAAGAGGATGAAATAAGGGGCATATATAGGAAATTGTCATCAAAGACAATTTTTGGAAATGCCTTGTCCCTTTTTTCCTTTTTGTTTTGCAACTCTATTGAATATGTGCACTTGACCTTCTCCTCTTCCAACACTAAAGAACCTCTTTTTCTTCTATTTTATCAAACACAAATCATTGAGCTTGAACAAGTCTTTATTCAATTTTTTTGTTTTTGATCTTTTCAAAATCAAAAACCAAAAAACCCCATACCCTATTACATAAGCATTTAGAAACCATGGTTGGCAAAAAAATTATTTTTCAAGAATTAAATCGATGAAGAGGATGAGAAGAGAATGATGGAACTTTCACTTCAAAAATAAACCTCAATATATTCTTGAAACCAAATAAACAACCCCCTAAAGTTTTTGAGCTTCTTGAAACAAACTATTATTTGGCTTCATTAAAGAACATATAAATTATGGCATGCATGCAATCTATTAACATGTTTGTTTGAGTTTAGTTGTGAATCTTATTTTGAATTTTAGTTGAAATTTCCTAAATAATTTATGGTTAACCTTGTTTAATCAAAGCTAACCTAGTTTTAACCTTAATTAAATTAGTAATAACCTAATGTTTGCCTAAATTTAGCCTTGATTAGCCTAATTTAATTTTAGTTAAATTAGGTTTTGTCATAGTTTAACTTAAGTGAATTTAAATTTGACCAAGGTTAATCGACATTAACCAAGGTTTAAACAAAAATTAACCTAGATTTAGTTAATGTTATTTTAAATTTGATCAAGGTTGACCTAGGTTTAACCTTGGCTAGCCTAGGTTTAACCAAGGTTTAACTTAGGTTAGAAAAAATTTAGCTAAGGTTTAGCAACTTGGTTTAATTTAGCCAAGGTTTGACATAGGTTACATACATTTAACCAAGTTTTAGCCAAAATATGAACAAGTTTTAATTTTGCCAAGGTTTAGCAAAGATTTAATTTAGTCAAGATTTAACCTTGGTTAGCCTAGGTACAACTTAGGTTAACATTGGTTTAGTCAATTTTTAGTTTCGACAAAGTTTAACCAAAGTTTTAACAAAGGTTTAATTTAACTAAGGTTTAACCTTTTGTTAACTTATGTTTAACTTATGTTTAGTTAAGGTTAAAACTTGGCTAAGCATAGGTTAAACCATCATTACCTTAAGTTAAGGTTTAACTTATTCCTAACCATGGTTTAACCATCATTACCCAAAATTAATTTAAGTTTAACCTATGTTGAATTTATGATTAACCTATTTTAAATTAATGTTTAACCTATGTTTAATTAATGTTTAACTTATGTTTAGTTAAGGTTTAACCTTTTTACCTTAAGTTTAACTGATGTTAGCCAAGGTGTAACCTTCAATAAGTTATATTAACCTAGGTCAACCTAATTTAACCTAGGTAGCCTTAAGTTATATTAGGTTAGCTTTAAATAAACTAAGGAAGCCTAGGTTAGCTTAGGTTGACCTATGTATGCCTATGTTAACATGAATAGGCTTAAGACAATTTAGGTCAACCAATATTTACCTAGGTATTTATAGGTTATGGTGGGTTAAGCTTAACTTAACTCAGTTTCATAGGTTTTTTATTTAGGTTGTATTATTACATTTATTATAATTTTGTGATGGGTAATTATTTTACATAACAAAAGTTATGATGCAATGGTTGAAAACTTGAACCCTTGAATTGGAGATGATCAAGGGTTCAATTCCTCACAATTATAACTAAAGTAAATGGCATAGGTTATTACCTAGGTTCCTTACCTATGTAACCTACTTAATCTACTCATCTAATTTGTATTTAGCTTAGGTTGTGTAGGTTAGGTTTTTAGGCTAGGCCACTTAAGCTTAACCTTATTTGATTAAGCTTTGATTTCCACATGGCATCACATAATTGAACCAAAAAAATTGTGGTTGCACAAATAAACCATTGATTTGATTAGAAATTAATGGTAAAATAATCTTAAACAAGTCAATTAGTCATGACTAATATAACCTAGTTTGATTAAAACAAAAACTCCACTTGTTTCGTCAAACATCATTAAGTAAAATACCATATTCTTGCAAATAATAAGTTAACCTTATGTTGACATGTGACATCTAAAATGGCATATGGTGTGACACATGGTTAACATATGTGAACTAAGATTGTGTAAAATGTTGACATGTGATGAGATGAATCAATTAGGTGGCCTAATTAGCAAATATAACAATTGGCAAAAAAAAACCACTAGTCAAAAAGACCATTGGTCAATTAGGACACATTGGCAACTTGGTTAGAAATCAAAGTGAAAGTGTTCAAATTGACTTGTCCAAAATAACTAATTAGTCAACCTAATAAATGCCAAAAATGTAACCATTTTGACCAAAAATCATGATAAAAAAACTATGATTTCTTGGAATGAAGATCCCAATGATGTACCTACTTGGGTTTTTTATGTATTTATTAGCTATTGTGATTTTGTGGCAATGATATTTTAAGCATTAAATTAATGAATGCATGTCACATGGATAAATTAATGAATGCATGTCACATGGATAAAAAAGCCTTCACCATTTATTGTTCCATCATGTATAAACTTGTTTTTGTTGAACAAAATAAGTTAATGTGTGCATGTAATTAAAATGGATGTCAATGGGAAAATTCATCCATATCAATGTGTGCAATTGGATGCCAATATTAAATTTCATCCACATTTGTAATTTTCAATCATAGTTATTGTATAATATGACCACTATTATTCCCCATATTGTGAATTGAACATTTTGTTGTTCATTTAATTTCTTGATCCATGAAGCATTAGATTTTATGATCATTTTTAGATTTGATTTTATAATCTTGTAAGACTCCTAGGTAGTTTAATTCAAATATTGAGTTTCATTTGATGTTATTAAATGTTGTTGACATGCTTTATAAGGTACACAATTATGTTAATTCCCAAATACTGATGAGATTTAATTGCATTACCTCTAATGGGAGTTTAAATGTTTTATCATATGGCTAGTAACCTTTGTTTCAATTATTAGCCCTAAGATTATATCTTAGTACCTTTACCATTTTGGCATAACTTTATTTATTTTTTGTTTTGTTGAACGTTTGAAATTTTATTTATTATTTGTGCTAAAATTTTAATAAAACCAAAAGTTCAACTATCAGGTTTTGAATCGCAAAACTTCCACAATAGTGACTTAAAAGTGGGGTAGTCTAGACACATTAAATTGTTCTATAACATTGACAAGATCCTATTTGTTCTTTTTATAACCATTATTTGTCGAAAATTTTAGAATTAAATAACCAAGTACCAAAGTTAAGATTTCATATTTAATTAATCATTTAACAATTTGTTGCCCAAAATGGTAAAGGTGTTATGGTATGTTCAACAAGGATTTTTTTATATTAAACATTAACAAACTACTTTTAGAATAGTTCACCAATGGGAATATTTTAAAAATGCATTGCACATGTTCTTTTCATTATGTGTTTCTAATTATTGAGATTATGCACTTTGTTTATTGTATTGAATTTGTCACATTAGTATTTCACAACCATGATTTTATGGAACCAATGACTTTCAAGTATTGACATATTTGAGTTTTTTAAAAATATGTTTCAATATATTTGCATTTTTTTTCTTTACAAGTTATAAGAATTTATAATTTGTTGTGATCTTTCATGCAAAATTGAAATTTCATTACCCCACATGTTGGTAGGGATCACCAAATGGCATGCTTAAAATTTGAATGAATGTTCAAGACATGCTTCTTTTTTTAACAATCACATAACATCCACTCTCTAGGCTTTTAGACTATTAAAAACATGCCCATTGAGGTATGAATGTCAAAAAATGTTGCTAGCATTTAAGTGGTCAAGACATGGAATTATGCCCTTGAAATGTGGTAGTTTGGAGAGTTTCAACAACTTTGTAGGCTTTTTAAAACCATACAATTGAATCAACGCCAAGGATGCAAGTGCCCACCTTCATTGGTGTCAGGTATTTCTTGGGGCTCAACTATTGCAAGTCCTTATTTGAACAAATAGTGACACTATATCTTCAAATAACATTCCACGATGCACCCCATGGGCTATGACTTGGTGTCTACTAACACCTAAAAGGATTTGAACATATGCCATTAACATTGGTTTATTAATTTGCATTCCTATGGTCCAAACAACATCCAAATCCAACTTGACAAACAACATTAATTAAAAAGTGGTTAGTTGTTTTGCAACATAACCTCTGCAGACATCCCCCTTTTGCTTATGGACAAACCTCCATAGCAAGATCAACACAAATCAAGAGTGTGCCACAATCACTAACATTTGAAATGTTTTCACATTTTGTCGAAATCAAAATGCACAATGGTTATTTGATTAGATCCTCAAAATATGTATTTGACCATGTTTGAAGTAAGGCTTTGTACATGGAGTAACCTTTTTTTGACAATTGTCACAAACAAGGAAACCACTACCAATGTGAGAAGATCCATCCTATGACAAGGTATTTCGTTCATTATCTCTTTTCAATTGATCAATTACAATTCATTGATGGCACCTTCAACATGTGTCAAAGAGCATATAGGGTGACTTGCAAATTGTTTATGGTTTTTCAACCATGGCGCCTTTGCTTACACCCAAAAGCCAACCATGCAAATAATCCTCCACAACAAATTATGGTGCTCCCCTCATGAATGTCAATGTAAACAAACCAACTAACGCTTTTGGTAGTTCATTCTCCACTTGATATCCTTCAACCTTTCTTTCTTTAATACACTTTAAAAATGCATAGTCAAAAGGCTGTCCTATTTTGTGAGAAACTAAAAAGGGCAAAGGTTGCATTAATTGGCCATATTTCATAACACCTATATCCAAAGGGGTCATTTTGACACTTTCATATTGCAAATAACATTTGTATTCAATGAGGGTCCTTTTTATGTTGTTAAATTGCAAATAAAATGTAGATTCCACTGTAATTAACAAATAAATGAAAGCTTTCAAAATTGTAAAAAACCTTAATCCTTAAAACTAAAAAAACTTAAACCTTTTTAATTTAAGTTCATTTCTCTCGAAAAGTAATGAACCCAAAGTTTGTTGACTGATTTTATTCTATTAAACTTTTTAGGATTAGCGAAGGCTGTTAAAGGTAGAAAATTGTCTTAACATTATGGGTGTTAAGACATGGTAATACCGTCGTTGGATGGTAGTTATTGTCAGATGGTAAAACCATTACAGGGAAATTCTAAAATGAAGGTGTTTTTTTACGATAATATGTCTAGTACAATGAACTACTTTCATGGGTAGAATAATTAAAAATTAATTTTGGGAGGAATTTTAATAGAAATAATATTAGTGAATAATAATCCTAATTTAGTTTATTTATAAGGGCAATTTAGTAACTATTTAGTTACTAATGGTGAATATCTTATTTATCATTTTTTATTTATTAAGGGGTGAAGCCATATAGGTTAATTAGTTTAAATGAATAAGGGATGGATGGATTTCCCTAAACTAAGATGTGTGGAAGGGATTAAGATAAGGATTCAACCTTTGTGTAATGAATATATTTTTTGGGTTCCTTATTTATCTTTTGCGGAAAAGGATTATGCATCATTCCTTTGTATGATTCTAGATTGGATGTGACTAAGAGAGTTTTCTTGGGGAAAAAATGTGTTTGCGACATTAGAGATGGAAAGTATGGAAATATTTTGTATTTTGATTTTTGCAATGGAAAATGGTTGAAAGTATATCATATTGTATTTATTTTGTTCTACTTGGAAGATGTTAAATAGTCAGGGAAGGTAGTACACACTAAGATTGCATAATGTTTTGTTATGTTTTATGTAATAGTTTTTTGTTTATTCTATTAAAAAAAGGATTTTTTGTTTGAAAAAATAATAATTATATATATATATATAGTAGAAAATACCTTCTACCACAAGATGATAACTACCATTAAAAGGCAGCAACAAGGATGTAAACATAAGATTTGGGGTTTGCAAAGATGGTAACGTCGTTGCAAATTATAGACAACCACAAAGGATTTGAACGCATTGCAAATGGTAAGCAATACCTACAAAAGGTTTGTAGGTGTTGTAGATGGTAAGTAGCAACTATCGAAGGTCTACATGATGGTAATTGCTATAGGATGGTAACTACAACATGATGATAATTACAACATGATGGTAAGTAGACAAAAGACAAGTTCTAATTTCATATTTTTATTTGGCAACCTTTTTCCTTGATGGTAACTAAGTTGTCAAATTCCATGATTTAACAAAGGCCATTATCAAAATTTGAGCATTCATGGAATCCACCTTCATGCCATGGCCCTTCACAAAAGAAAAAAACCTCGATAAAATTTTTTTTTCACATGTTAATGTGGGTTACACTCGGATGTTTCCCATTAAGTTTTTTCTTTGCAACATTTTTAACACACTTTGTGTTAAAAATAAAAGGAGGAGAGGAAAAGGCTTCTTGAACCCATACATTCCTCCTTGAACCTAAGTCGTCTCCCCAAGTAAGCCTTCTTTAAAATAAGTGAAGAAAGGTAAACAATACGCCTTTTGATTTTAAATTCAAAAGTCACTTGATCACTGTCAATTAAAATTTGTGTGAAAAAATCATTTTGCAACCTTTGAAAATTTTCCTTGGATTGTTGCATAATCCTTGCCTCTTTTCATTTGAAGAAACATTTGATATCGTTGATTCCAACCAACCAACAAGCTCCAACAAATGTGTAATTTAATTTTGTTCACAAAAAGAAATCTTGTTTTTTTTTCATTACCCAAATTCACTAGGTTTTAAGTGAAACATGACAAACTTGACTAATATGCAACTTGTATGGTTTTGGTAAAAAAGGAATAGTTGATTAAAACATTTTTAGTGAAATGTTTTTTAGTTGTTTTGGATAATCACATGTTGCATTATATAATTTCTAATTTTAAAATTATGATATGGACATATGATGTCCCAAATTAATATGACGTGGAATAACATGCCACATCATTATACAAAAAATTTCATATTTTATTTTATTTTATTTTTTGATTTTGTTAACATGTCAAACCATTCACCATGATGTACATGCATGTAAATTGCATTTATACGAAATATGTTAATGCATGCATCCATCTAGGATTGAATAGGATTGAACCTAAGACTTCATGGAAACATGTCAAGGTTTTAACCACTAAACCACTTTAAAACTTTATTAACAAAAAAAAGAAGTTTAATGTTATTGTGTTTGGTATGAAATTGTTTAGGAAATTCAAATTTTAACATACTTTTTTTTTTCCCAAAAGTTATTCAAATGCTACCAATGAAAACATGATTAAATATTTTTATCAATAATGTATTAAAAATTAATCATAATTTACAAAAGTTAAATTTAAAAGGTTAAAAAAATGATTTCACTATTAGAAAAACCCCATTTTTCGACTTGTCTTAAGCAACTAAAAGTGTCTTTTGCGATTATTTTTGATCAAAAATAGTCGCAAAAACACTTTTAGTCGCCTAAGACAAGTCGAAAAATGGGGTTTTTCTACTAGTGTTTGAAATCCCATGTCATGAATACATTTACAAATTGTTTTTGGTTAAAATTGACCTAGAACATTTATAAATTGAATGTCAATTCAAAAATGCATTCATTAAGTCTTTTACAAATTTATTTTCATTACATAAAATGTGTCCAATTTTTGTAGAATTGCAAGTTTTTATTTTCCCGAATATAAAGGTACAAAATTTTCATTTATTTTTGCGATGTTGCTAAAATGGTAATCATGCACAAGAAGATTGCCACATTTGGTTATAACCAAGCAATGTAATTAGAACTTGTTTAAATCCTTCAATATTATGATTACTTATTATGTTTTATTGTAAAAAATTGACAATATAGAATTTTAATTTGTTAAAAAAATCTTTTCTTGATGTTGTTGCCCCCTTAAATTGGTAGAAATTGGACACAAGAAGAAACATTAATCAAGTAGTCAATATAATCATTTAATTATCAAGACCATATTTGTTGAGCAAGGTGAATCATACATTAATACAAATGATTAATTACCCAATTTTGAAAAACATTTGCAACGTTTAAAAATAAAATAAAATAATGTAATAAAATATTTTATTTTTTTTCTTTTGTAAGAGTAAAAGCAATTTAATTTGGTGAAATTTTTGGTTTAAATATTTACATTACCCATGGCTACCAATATTTTTTTTTGGTTTCAAATTTTCTTAACTTGACAATTCTTGTTTTGAAAAAAAATGGAAAAAAATAGTGCAAATTCAATGAAAAATGTAAACAACAAAACAATTGCCAAAAATTTTGAAATCACAATTTAAAAAAAAAAGAGATCACTCCTAATGAGTAAACGTTTAAAAATAATTCTAATAAATCCAACTTTAAACAAATAAAAAATTGCAGCATCAAATTTTTTTCAATTTTAAAATAACTATTAATGACATAATTTAAAAATAAATTGTGATGAATTTCCACCATTTTGCAAACATAAGAAATGCTATAAAAATGTTAGATAGATATTTTTTAATTAATTATTTTTAAAAATCTAATGATATAATTTTACAATGGGTTTTAAGACTTGTAGTTAAAATATAGAAATATATTAACAAATTTGCATCTCCACATATGGTTTATAACCAAAACATGATTAAATTTTCTTGTGGATGATGTTGAAGAAGATGATAAAATTGAAATAAAATAAAATAAATAAATCATTGATGACATTATTATTATCACCATTTATAATTCATTCATTCATTCATTCATTCATCTCTACTAACATGTGGAGGGCCATGTGTACGATCCTATTTGTTGTTGTTTGCTGACCATTGCCGCATGTGAAATGAAAGCAAAAGATTTCAAGTCCAAGAGCTTGTTATGATCTTTACTTGAATGAATAGGTGAAGTGAATGGGCCTACCTAAGCTTGATGTTACAAGTGCGAATTACAATGCAATTTGTAATATTTATGATGGTGATTCGAATGTACCCACCCTTGGTGGGCAAAGAATGTACATGCCTCTACTACCATCAGGAAGAATAGAGCTTACAAATCCATACAAAATTATGCCATATTGACCTTGGCAGGCATGCATAGTGTATTTTTCAGGTAGATTACAAGACATAATTTTCTCGTCAACCTGGAGTAAGAGGTTTCTTGTAAAGAACAAGGGGAATTTTCCGCAAGCTAATTTGGGCCATTGTTTGTTGTGCAAGGAAAGTTTGTGTTAGTGCATTTGGGACCTTGATCATTATTATGCCTTCCCTTAGACAAAATGCTCACCCTTAAAATGTAAAGTGCCTCCTACGAATCGGATGAGAAAATATTCCACTCCATAAGGGTGCCTCTTAAAATGTAAAGTGCCGCCTACGATCGGATGAGAAAATGTTCAACTCTGTAAGGGTGCCTCTAGATATACTACAAAATATCAGGGAGGCCTTTATGACCCATGGGCAAGTCTCGTAAATGTAAATGGATGAGTTTTGTGGATTTTTCATCCAAAGAATCGCCTAGGAACGGACCAACCTCAGCCAAACCCTAACCCTAATTTCGTACCTATTCTCACAACAGATCCAGGGGAAGGCTCTCTGTGAGATTTGCCTCAGAATAATAATGCATGTGGCAAAACTTTAAATGCAAAATGGATGAGCTTTGTAAGGAACTCTGGATTTTGTCATCCAAAGATTCACCTCCAAATGTAGGAAGCAACCACAGCCAAACCCTAACCCTAATTTCGTATCTATTTTCACAACAGAACCAGGGGAAGGCTCTTTCTTTGCATGTCTTTTTTTTGTTGTTGCAACAATCGTTAGCTCGAGTATTTCTCATGGGCCTTGACAATTTCGAACCGCAGTGATGTCGATCATTTCGGGTGTGGATGCAGAGATTGGAGCTGCAGCTGCATCTGATTCTCCGGCGCCGGAAATTCTCCCTGAAACAAACATTGGGTTTAAGGTAAAGTAATCTTGTTTCCCTCCCGTTTGCTTCAACTAGCCTCCTTTCTCTTCCTCTCTCTGTGCAATCTTTTGATTACTTTTTTTTGCCATGCAGTTCTGCAATCGAAGTGTCACGAGTTGAGAATTTGACATCTGACGAGGAAATTATACTCTATGCAATTTTTGTTGTGGGGGGGAGGACCCGACCTAATTCATTTGTGCTGAATTGGGGATCGGTGTTGTATTCAGCTTCTGAAGAAGTCAGGCTGGAAGGAGGGCACGGGTCTTGGCGCATCTGAACAGGTTTGAATTCTGACACCATCCTTCCTCACATTCCATTGTGATGTGTGGGGCATGTCTCCCACATTCCACTGTCTCTCTTCAGGATTCTCACATTTTTTCTGGGGTAATTGTCACTTTCTTTATGGATCTGAAGCTTGGTGACCTACCCACAATCAGGATC
>Ga0209611_10011972_pt1 | contig 12314 bp, 3 predicted proteins | sample S1TSphgellanicum_3_FD_187693 | JGI IMG/M metagenome (GOLD analysis project Ga0209611, IMG submission 187693) | Host-associated microbial communities from peat moss isolated from Minnesota, USA - S1T2_Fc - Sphagnum magellanicum MG (SPAdes) (version 2) | ecosystem: Host-associated > Plants > Peat...
TCTGGACGAAATCTTTTCCTCTTTCGATCCATGGCCGATGCAATTAGACCGTGAACCGCTAAATTTGGACCTGCACAATTTGCTTTGGATTGTCGATGTCGAGTTTGTCCAACTTCTCCAAACGTTTTTCAAAATCTGAACGACTGATTAGTGATCTGTTTGACGACATTCTTCCGCTAATGCAGTGGACTTCATCACACGGTGCAATTGCAGGTTATCAGACGCAGGGGGAGCCACATTCGGTCCACAGCAGTGTTCTTTTTAAGGAATTTTTAGGGAAGATGTAAAAAATGTCAAAATAAAGTGGCTATCATCCATATGAAGATTTAGCCAAATCTGGCTACAAACTAGAAATAAAGTACAAATCTTCAATCAATCTTCTCTATGTTTGGCGACACACTGAAAACCAAATATGCAAATCTGCTGATTTTCACTTTTTTTTCTTTTTTGAATTTTTAATTTCGTGACTTTTCACGAGTAAATAAAACTCCAGTACTCTATACCATGGTCCATAGGTAGGTCTCTAAACTGACTCAGGTAGATTGTAAACTAAGCATATAGCTAGGTAGGAAAAATATGAGAATAGACTAATGTGGAGCTCTCTTCCAAATCTTTCTCTTCCAGGGGTGATAGCTCATTCATACAGCCCCTATCTGGGACCGCGGGGTCTCAAAAAAGGTTCTGAGTTCAAACTCATTGGTGTGCAGGTGAAAGTCATGTTAAACCTCTGCCACTATGCTTCACTTGGGGTGACAATGGCTTGTCAGTTGGGTCGCTTCTGCTCTTGTGCTTTTCCCCAAACCTCTTCTTTGGCAAGGTTTCAGTGTCCTATGGTTCTTCACCTTTAGAAAGATCTCCCCTCTATAGGAAGAGGCAAGAAACTCTTCCGAATTTGAAAAGCAATCAAGAGCCCTAAATATATGAAAAGACATAATCATGTATTGGAATAAATAACACAACTAAACAACAGGTAATGTAGCTGAAAGCTAGTTGAAAGTAGGTTTTTTGGATCTAGTCTTTATGGGGTTAATATGACATCGTGGCAGGTTAAGGATCAAAACATTGCAAAATCACATCGTTCATGAAATACCATCCCAAATTTATTACTTACAATTCATACTTGGTTTAATACTTCTGATGAAAATATACAACAATTAACCCCAGTGAAGGTTAGTGGCTAAGAACAAGAACTTCTTGACAATATTTTAAACCATTTTTCACAATAAACACATGACCATAAACATGAAAAGCTCCACATCAAAATACACATAAATCACAATTATGAACAAGTAGCAATGCCAAAAATAACATTAGAATTTAGAAAATGGTTCAAGGCGCATAAGGCTCAAAACTAGGTCACACCACATTCCACGTTTATCTAAACACTTGAGAACAAGTTATTAAGGTAACTTCAATTTATTAGAAGCAGTACACCAAATTTCTACATGCCTTGTATGCTTCATTTTCTTGACAAACTCAACCATTCAAACAAGTTATCACCTGGCACAACTATTAGGCCTACTGGAAGAAGGCCTCTCATCCCCAGACTCTCATATAGTTCAAATGGTATGGGAACAAGGGTGATATCTTGAGTTCCCCTACCTAAAAGTGTTGTGAGTGCCTAGGGCACATGCCTTTCCAAGTGGAATACAAACATTGTCAACTTTTTTAGAAAGTGGTGGATCTTCTGAGTTGGAATGGGCCTATTACATAAGACAAATACAAAAAGTTGAAAAGGGTGCTACAATATCTACCATGGATAGTTAAGCCAATAGTACATTATTCATGGAACCAGTACATTCCCATCATGCATAAAGTTTTAAAAGAAAATGCAGGAATTCTGTTGCCAAAGGAAACGTTAGAAAAATGTTGACCACTGACAGAAAGTACTCTGGAACAGGCGGGTTGTAGGACCCATTCCACTTGGGAACACATCAAGCTCCTCTTTGGTCAGGTGGTAACAGGTTTTCCAAGGGCTTGTTCCAGCATGCAACTGGTGTTTCCCACCATTGATTCATGTCATGTTGCACTGGCAAAATCAAAAGTGGAATTGGCAAATGACCAGGTTGTTCCACCAAGGGAAAACCCCGAAAAAAAGTACCTGAGTAACACACCAAAACTGCTTACCTGCTTACCATATAACACTAGTGTAGCCTGTCCTGCTTGACACTTCTTTGTCAAGTATTTATTTAGTTTTTAAAACAAGGTTCTTCAATTTTAATTTTAATTTTCTAGAACTTCAACAAATTAAGAATAAATATGCAAAGTACACCTTGTGTTGTGCACTTGTAATATGGTTTATAACACCAGTTTATTAACCATTTTGACAAAGTGACTATGGTGTTGTGCATTCTTAACCATTTTGACAAACATCAATAAAAATCTCTTTTTTTTCAGCTAGACTTTTAACGAATAATTTTGTGCTGAATATTAGTCATAGGTACAATGTATGTCTTTTATCCATTTTTTCATCATGCTATAACTATCCCACAAGAAATCTTGAGATTACCATTCAAGAGCGAAATTATAATCCTAAATTTGGTCATTACTTTCTAGTTATAAAGACTCTTTTTTCCTCTTATGAGTGAAAGCACATATGGTCACCTTATATGCATGTTACATTGGCAACTTTTCCTCTATCTCTTAAACGTAAGAAAATCAATAAAATAAAATTATTTGAAATATCAAAAAGGGGATTCACTTATGTAAAGTTAACATAATTACCCTTTCAAAAAGGAAAAACTCACATCAAAATCATGAATAGTCAATAAGCAATGATTTTTAAATTTTGACAACTATTTTTATTGCACTTACAAAAGTCATGAATATGGACCATTAATGTCCAAATCTTGATACTTGCCTGGTCATAATATGAAAATTTTGAATCCATTTTTCATACAAGTTAATGTTAGTATCTATATAGGTATGAGCAACTTTGGTATGATTATGATATTTAATTATTATAAAAGGTAGATTATTTTTTTTGTCCCATTAAGATCTCCCAAACCATAATAACCCTAGCCCACTCTTGGTAATATTGGAAAGCCTTCAATGAATAAGGGGTGCCCTCATATTGTTTTGTAATGTTTAGATCTATGATGCAAATTTAAGTTAATGAAATTTGACTAATTTCATTTTTGAAAATTCAATAAAATCAAACTTGACATGATATTAATATTGAGATTTCTTTGCCCTTGCACTCACCAATAAAAACTAGATTGGCATGTGTGGGTAAAAAATTTAAGACATACCCCCTTCAAGTGATAAGAGTATAAAAGAAAAGTCTTATTCAAGATAATTGATGCAATTAATGTAAAAATCATATACAAATAATATTAAAGCTTTACCAATTAGTCTTCAAAACTTCACAAAAATCACCATAACCAATTGCATTTCAAAATGTTTGAATATAAGATAATTGTTTTTTCTACCTTTTTTCTAACCATTTAAAAACAATCACCCATTGATATGACAATTGCATGAAGTGCTATATGTATAAATATATGTAAATTACTTTCACAAACACTTACACAACCCATGTAAATTTTTGGGGGGCATGTAAATCCATGTAATAAAAAGGGTAAATCTAGTTTCCAAGAGCTTTTAATCTTCATGGACGTGTTGAGCTTGAATGTTGTGTAAGGAGGAGGAGAAATTTGTAACTACTTGTAACTCAAACTCTTGGAGGGGAGCAACTTGAAGGTGAACTCCTTGTGAGTTTCTTCTCTTTTTGTTTTGGTCTTTGCAATCTTGGTAATTTTCATGGTTGTGTTTACTATGCAAGGAAGAAAAGGAGAAATACTAACTTGCAACTCAAGCTTGTGGAGAGGAGTAGCAATTGCTCATGTGTAGGTCAGTGCCCCAACCTTATCTTCATGGTTGCAATGTTGGTCTCCCATAGGTCTGCCCCTTAGGTTTTAATTGTGGTTTATTCCCACTCTTTTTTTCCTCATGGAAGAAAGAACATTTCAACGAGAGAAAGGTTTATGTGAGACTTGGTGCTCTTCATATTAGTTTCTTCTCTTGCAAATGAACATGCAACCCTAGTTTTATGTTTTTTTCATCTTATTGATTTTCATGGTTGTATTGGTTTTCTTGTTGTTGTGGTCATGTTAATCTATGTGGTTTATTGATTTCTATGGTCAATGCACTTATTGTGTAAAGAGGAATAACATCATATTAGAGATTGTGGTCCAACACATGGAAAAATTTGGTAACAATAGCTTGCAAGTGAACTTTTTTCCATGGTATTGTTATTTTTATGGTTATGTTATCACATGTTGATCTTTGTGATCCTATTAATCATCATGGTCTTGTTGGTCTTTCATAAGGAAGGGTAGTTACTATTCCCACCTAGCTAGCTCCCCAACCCCCCACAAACCCTTGTTGATATCCCCCCATCCCCTATTGTTTCCACAACAACAATAACCCCCACCAACTTCCTCCCCCAAACTCTTAATGCCCACCCAACAATGACTCTTATAATAGTTCATTCCCACCCACTAATGGTGTTCATAACATCAACATTCATCCCCAGTAGCAAAGTTCCAACACCAACACACCTCCCCATTAACAAAAACATTAACTTCCCACTACAAGTTCTGACAACTTGTTTTAGGTGAGCTTTCATACCTTTTCCATCTTGCATATTTTAATTTGTTTTACTTAGCAGTGATAGAATTATGATTAAAAGTGTGATCTTAAATTTCATTTGCAATGCGTAGACTATGGCAAATCACTTGAAAAATTTGGAGACCTGAAGGTCTAGTTCATGTTGATTACTAAATGAAACAAATGATGTGCATATACCCTAGCCACCATTATAATTTAGTCCTCCATATTGTAAGGGAACACAAGCTTCTTCATCTACCAAGGTTAATATGACCATTGAATCTTTTAGTAATAAGGAAACTCAAGTAGATGAAAAATTAGTAAATTTACACTAGCTAGCCAAGTTTTGCATTGCTTTTAACCACAATTCTTTTCCATGTGGGCATTTTTTGTTGTGGACAATGGAGATGCATGTAATTGTGACCAAATGCAATAGTTGAGATGTAAGAAATTTTTTTATGTTGTCCATTTTGCTTTAATTGAAAGGAAGATGAAAGGAAAAAATGAGGTCATTAAATACAACAAAGCCTTCAAGGGACATGTTCAATGAAAGTGGCACATTAAACTTGAACATCTTGAATTTCTAACTACGTATCTTGCAAAACTTCTTACTATTAAAGGCATCTTAAGGTCACAATCAAAGAGTGATGGGCTAGTAAGGTTATGTTGCCCAAGTCAATTAATGCCTAAAGATAGCACTAGGTGTGGTTTTTTTTTGTTTAGGGAAGTAACATTCTTTATAAGAAACATGATGTAGTTCAAAAAAAACTTTGGAAGATGTGGTGATGTTCAAAAGTTACAATTAAAAAGGTTTTTCCCTTAACTTTTAAGCATTATGAGATTATGTGGATGCCTACGTTGGCCTTAGGATTTGATCCCAAGTTGATTTCCCCTTTTTGAAAAACAAAGTTTGAAGAAATCCTTCTATCCATGGTTGCTCATTATTTAGAATTACATTGTGACCTCATCTTGAAACCACACCTACTACCATTACATTTGATTTGTAGATTCAAATAGGGCTCAACATGATACTTTTGGTATTGTCATCAACTTTTTTATCCCAAATTGAAAGTCTTGTCATGTTATTGTAGGTTTTTTTTAATGTAATGACACTACTAGGCAATGGTTGGCAAAATGAAGGCCATGATAGAGTCCTTCAATCTCACCTCCAAGATTTGGGCAAGATTTTGTGTTATGTCAGAGATTAGGGTATTACATTTGGGGACCATGACCATGACCTTAAACTTCATGATTTCATGTGAAACAAAGTTGAGTTTGCATACTGTAGTACCTTTACCATTCTAAAATAGTCCAAGCAAATATTTATTTATTTTTCATTTTTTCACTTTAGCTCTACAATCACAATTTTTTTGAAAATTTGGATATAGTAAAAATGAAAAATAATAATTCAACATATTATTGGAAATAGATACTTATGTAGTTTTATAGGTACCAATAAGTAACTAGTTTAAATGTTGTTAAACTAGACCCTCACAAAATGAATTAGTCGATTATGATGGTTTAAAGCAAGTACTGATTTCAAGTAGGTACTTATTACTAGAATTCACACATGATGGTTAAGATTAGAAGTGCTCATGGACAAATCAACACAACGATGTTTTTTTTTTTTCAATTTGCTAATAGAGTTAGGGTGGTGAGCATCCCTAGGCAAATTCAAATAGATTTTGTCAAGTTGGAGACATTATTTCAAGGAACATTTAAAATTCTAGCCAATAGGGCATAAATGTGTCAACACCCTCCCCCAAAAAACAATTATTGTCATTTTTTGGTGATTTCAAATGGAAACCCCTTTTGTATTAATAGCCGTGGTTTTTTAAAAATAGAAATTTGGTGATAAATTGCCCAAAAAAAAACATTGGAACACAATGATCCATAAATTTTGAAAATTGAAAATTTAGTTTTAAGAACTTTCAACATGGAAACTAATAAAGTTTTTGAATTATTGAATTATTATTATAATTATGGCCGAAATGGTAAAGGTACTATAATATTCTTTTCGGATGGTACACATTTGGGGTATGCCATGAGTGGGCAATTAAATATGTCATTAATGATGACAAGGTTTCTAAGGACTTGACATTAATTAGTGTGAAATCTTAAACTCCCTTTCAACCTTGCATTTAATGGCCAAATTTTTTATATGTTAACAATTTTCATTTTTGTGATGTAAGCATTTGCAATATCTAAAATCTATAACATATTAATGTTTTTCTATTTTCATTATGCACATGCAAGGGGGGAGTGGGGTGAAAGCATGGTTAGATGGTTCAAAAGTGGCATTTGAAAGTCCATAATTTAACATTAACAATTTTTTTTGTAGTTTTAACAATTTATCAAATCATAAATCCTATAATTATCCTATATGCTTTTAATCATAAATATTCATAAGCCAACCTACAAATATCCCTCAACATGTGATTGATCAGAAAATCCATGCAAAAGATTAAATTCTTTAATGTGAAATGGATTCTCAAGGATAAAAATTATAATAATCACATAATTTAAAACTTTGAAAAACTAAAATATATATATTAGGAAAATTTCAATGCACTTCATTAATAGATTTTTCATTTGATGATGTTTTATTTTTAATGTTAACACCATTTTGACATTTGTTTTAGTCCACATTTTTCATTTTTTCTTTGTGACAAATGTAGTGTTGTCATTTTTAAAGTCCATTATGAGTCCATAATCTTTATAGAATTCATCCAAAAAATTTATGATGATTCCCACGAAAATTTATGACAACATGAATAATTAAAAAATTGACAACATTAATTTTGAATGTGGTTTTAAATTTTATGTTTGTATATAACAAAAAAAAAATTACAAGTGTGATAATCCAAATTGTCCACCTTTTCATGCTTTCACCCAATGAAAGTATGGTCGGGTGGACCAATTTTGGCAAATGCAAAGTCCATACATGAGTACCAAATTTTGCAATCCCCTTTGTTAGCCCTTTCACAATTTTAAACCCTAATAATGTAGTCATCTTAAAAAATCCACGACTCTTTTTAAAATGATTCAATCACCTTGATATATTTTTTTTTCTTGTAAAAATTTACTATAATAGTTAATATTAAAGTGAACTTTATCTTTCAATTCATTTATTTATTTGTATATACATCCAATTGTAGTTATTTTTTAACAAGAAAATTATTAAATATTCATTGTGCCTTAGGCCTTATTAAATGAAACCATTGGTTTCACACCATTCCTTATATTGATAGTACAAATATATTGTTCCTAGATTACTTTTCTAATTTTTCATATTTAATTCCATTATGAACTTTTTAAAATACTTTTACATGGGGCTAAAAAATTAGAGGTTTGATTGTATAACATTTAATTTACATGAGCACAAATTGGCAACATCAATGAAGGCACACTTTACATCCAAGGTTGCCATATTTGAATAACATCTACGTATAATTAAGCCACAATTGTGAATGATGTGTTACAACTAATAGATAAAAGCCTTGGTTAACATGATTCCCTGGGCAATTATTGAAGTCATTTGTGATGCCAATTTTCTTGTTGTAATTGCATGTGTAGTTAACCAACACCTTGGGTATTGGCTAGTATTAGATGTTATTACTTTAGCAAGTTATGTGTGTAACTTTCCAATGGTATATTAGAGTTATAGGGTGTCTTGATGTTACTAAGGATATGAACATGCACACTAAGCTGAAACAACTTTGTGCTAACATCATGGGGGGGACAATTAGTGTAAAGTTTGGGATCTACATGCATCAAATGATCATTTTCAGGGGGGGATAATTGTCCAATCTAATTTTTATCACCCTATTATTACTAATTTTTTTAATATATACATATTAAAGCCACCCTATGTTAATTATAATCCATTATTTCAAATTTTTACATACCTTATATTATAATTACATTGATAATTTGAATAAAATGTACCCTATTTTTTAACTAATTAACTTATAAAATTTACCCAACAACCAATATATTACACCCTATAGTTTTACTCATGTATTTTTTTATTTGTTTTACTAGTGTCCCTTTTGGGGGCCAACATGTGAAAAAAAAAGACCATTGTTTTAAAACCATTCCTTGATTTCATGATGGATCATTGTTTTAAGTTTTCTAAAGTTCACAATATGTTTACTTTCAAGTTGGGTCCTTGGTTTAAAGACTTGAGCTTCAAAGGAAATTATGTTGGGCAAGCTTTAACAATTGATATTGTTGTCACATATGATGGTCAATTTTTTCTCCTAACCTTCACGATTTTGTATTAAAGTTTGCAAGGACAATCAAATGCCCTTTCAAATGTTGCATATGAGACTATATGCAATATTAATGTTGTTTTTGGAGTAGGGGTGTCCAAGGATGAAACTTATTTTGAATAAATAAATTTAATTATTTTTATCACATCTTTAGAAGATTTTGTGAATTGACAATATTTTTTTGTTTGCACACCTTGAACTAACCTATTTGGGGATTATGTTCATTACAAGGAGATGTAGCCAAGTGCATTTTATGTTTCACTAAATTTACATGTTTAGAAAAAAATAAACACAATAAAAATGACTAGCCCTTTAATGGACTAGTTATTACGAACACAATGAATTCACTAATAGTTAATTGATTATGTAATTGACACATGGCAATCAAGTTCAACTACATTCAAATTAGACTAGGCACCTAAGTTAGGCTAGGCTAGCAACCTAGGTGACCTAACCTAGAGATTGAAAATCTATCCTACCACTTAGGCTACAAGTGTGAGGGTTTGAACAGTTTACCTCCCCTCATTTCCATGCAAGTAAAAACCAAGTCCTTAACCATTGGACCATCATTTAAATAAATTATATTTTTTGTCACCACGTATTAGTATGCACATTTCTCTTCTAACTTAGCTAGGTAGTCTACCTTAATCATCTTGTACCTATTTACATAACCTAGCTACTTTAACCTACCCTAGGCTATTAGTAGGTTATTTTAGTCTATTATTAGGCTAGTTTAAAATTTTAAAACTACGACAAAATAATTATTTTATAGTATCCTAGGTTAGTTTAAGCTACCCTAAACTTTAATAGGTTGTTATAAATTACTATTAGGCTAATCTACCTATGATCTACCTAAAACCAACCTACCAACCTATTTAGTTAAGACCTACCTACCAACCTATTTAGTTAAGACCTACCTACCAACTATATCAATTTGTGACCTACATACATACAACCTACCTTGAAACATCATAAAAACAAACTTACCTATTGTAGTGAATAACTTCAATTAGTAGTGAAACTTGATGACCAAGTACATGGTGACATGACTTTAGCCAAAGTGAAATGATTAGGGTGGGGTGAACAAATTTCATTTTAATAGCCCCATGGTGAATTTGGTTAGTGAATTGCACCACGTTTCTTATTAATGTGTGTAAGTGCAAGTGCAATGAAAAGTATCATGCTTTAAATAGGGTAGTTTGTCATCTTTACTCACCACATAAAAGTAGATTTTGCACTTTTGTATTTTAGGCCTTTTAACCATGCTATAAAATTTGGGATGTAATTATGTATTAAATAAACCATATATGGTTATTCATCATAAATTCTACTATTCTAACAATTTTATTTATTTATCACAAATTTAATAACTTGGTTGATATGGTATTTTTCCAAATCAAACAATTCAAATGATAGGTTATTAACATGTGAACCATCATGCATGTAGATACACATATTCTGGAACTTGAATATTATAACTATGAAAATGTTAAACCTTTCAAAAGTAAAATTTCCTTTATGAGAAGTTTAAAGTGCTTGGAATCTACTTTTTAATATGTATGCAAAATGCATTTTGTGATTGCAACATGGTCGAAAATGCGTTAAAAATTCAATAAATGCATCATATGTTTGTATTTCACAAATTGTTACCCATGAATGTGGAAATGGTTACTTTGTGCAATTTGGAAATATAAATTTTTTTGAAAAGTAAATTGAAAGTAGATTTTTAAAAATAAATTATGTTTTTACCAAAAACTAGATTCACCATTGAAATAACTTTTTTTTTCAAAGCTCAGGGAAGAAAGTTATTATTTTTTTACCTTTTAAAAACTTCTCCAAATCACATTTGACATTCATGTAATTCAAAAATTTAATCTCATTAAATGTCGCCTATTTTTTTGTCACACAATTTTAATTTTTTGCCTTAAAGGATAATTTTTTTTGCTTACTTTAACGTGACTTCGCCTTTTAACAAGATGAATTTTAAGCATACATAGTAGTTGGATTGAGAAGAAAATGGTGTTTTCTATTGCAAGGATACTCAAAAATCTTTATTAATGTCAACTTGGTCCAAAGAACTTGGATCTCCTAATTTTTAAAAATTAAAAACTACCTTAATAATCCAATAATTGGTGTTGAGGATAAAAGAGAACTTGAAGATGTGGATGCATTTGGTGAGGCTAAAGAAAAGATTTTTTCAATGAGGATCATGAAGAAAATTGTGTGCAAAATTGAGACATGTATCCATGATTTTGATAATGTTTTCTTCATGATGCACTTGGTACCTCTTTAGTTTTAATTAAACTCCTATGTTGCCATTGCCAGTTTGTACACATGTCAATTCAATGATCACATTGCACACTTGAAATCCATGTTTGGTGTTTGATGAAACCTTTCATATGAATGAAATCAAAGTTTACATGTTTTGACATTTTTTAGCCTCATTTTCTGTTTTACTTTTTTTTTACATTGTTTTACATAGCTGAAAAGGGATTCATACTTTGTAACACTTGCACTTACATGTACTTAGGTAGCATAAGGGAGATATCCATCCATGGCTGCAGTCCCTACCTGACCAAAAAAACAACACCAAGGATTCAGAACCAAGTGAACCAGTTCTGATGGAGACTTTGTCAGAGTCCTTAAAGAACCTTTAAAGGACGCATTTTCTTTTTCATTCTTCAACATGATTCAAATGTAAGGTGACTCTTAAGTCTTCATCATGGCTAGAAACCCATTGGTGTAGCCAGATGATGGTTTAAAATACTCCATTTCTTACCATCTGGCCATTTGTATGTCGTTATGAAGTGAAGGGCACATTTAGTGGTCCCACAGAGGGGCTGGAAAGGGCATAAGGGTCCACACAATAAGCAGACAAGAAAATTAAGGGACTCGTAAGTTACCCACCTATCCTTGTTTGGTGTGATCTCACGTCCCCTATTGTGATTCATATTGACTAATGTGGCATGTGTCATTGGCTCAAATGTGAACTTTGTTACCCAACTAATTTCTCCTTCCAAATGATTCTTGTTGCGTCTCAAATTCTCTAAAAATTTGAGTTTTTGATTTTGTTGAATTTTCCTTGACAAATTTATTCAATATTCAAAAGCTCTCATATTGTAAGTCTAAACATTACAAAACCACCTTGGTGCACCCTTACACATTTAAGACTTTCCAATGATACCAAATGTGCCACAGGAGCACTTTGGTTTTGGAGATATCTTCATAACCGTCAAAATAAATGAGGGGGTGTGTCACACTATGGCCTTGCCATTTACATAAAAAAGTATCTTAGGGGAAAAACAGAATTATGAAAACTCAAATATTTCACCCTGCAAAAATAGAATCTTCAAAAAATCCTCTAAAAGAAACCAAAATCCTTCAAGGTATTGTAACTCTATAACTAATCTCAAGTTTCAACACAAGCCA
>Ga0209611_10011973_pt1 | contig 12314 bp, 10 predicted proteins | sample S1TSphgellanicum_3_FD_187693 | JGI IMG/M metagenome (GOLD analysis project Ga0209611, IMG submission 187693) | Host-associated microbial communities from peat moss isolated from Minnesota, USA - S1T2_Fc - Sphagnum magellanicum MG (SPAdes) (version 2) | ecosystem: Host-associated > Plants > Peat...
TTGTGTGTGCGTGGCGAGCAAAGAGTCCACAAGCTTTTTGAATACCATAATTTATAGTCTCGAGGATATGGGTACGACAACATCTTTAATTTGTTGCCATCAAAAACCCTTAATCACTCCTTTTCTGAATATTATACTTACCCATTGTTGTGGCTAAGTATACTTTTCAATAGCTTGTGAAACAATATTAAAGTTATCCGTAAACGAACCTTGTCTTTAGGCTCTAGTTTGATCCTCTATTGCCTGTTTCATCCCCAGTAAATATAGTCTTCAATAGCTTGTGAAACAATATTAAAGTTATCCGTGAAGGAACCTTGTTCTTTAGGCTCTAGTTTGATCCTCTATTTCCTGGTTCATCCCCAGTAAATATACTCTACAATAGCTTGTGTGAAACAATATTAAAGTTATCCGGAAAGAAACCTTGGTCTTCTTTAGGCTCTAGTTTGATCCTTTATTCCGTACTTCATCCCCAATTCGAGTGTAGCGTAAAGTCAGCAAAATTGAGTACTGGTCCATAAAACAGAGTATCAGTTCAGGAGATTTGCAGGATCTTGTTCTGACGAGACTTTGAGGTAATGAACTGATACTCCTGTGGAACGGCATGTAAGGCAGATCCAGAACTGGGCGGGGGAGGGGGGGTGAAACTCCTGCAAGGACTGATTTGATTCAGACAACTAGTTTGGTACCCTTTTTTTTTTACTTGTCTACTCCTTTCATCCCCACTTTTCAAATGGTCACCTGTTTTGGCAAAACTTGGACCCAGAAGCCCTAGTTTGGGGTACTTTACGGATAACTGAAATTCATGTATAGAGGAAGATAGTTTGTTTTGTTTTGTCACATTGAGATCTCACAAGGGATACAGCACCCCCATTGCACTCTTGGTACCATTGGAAAGCCCTTGATGAGTAGGGGGTGCATCAAGGTGATTTGAGAATGTTATGAGACCTGCAGTTCAGGATTTTTAGAATATTGAATAATTTTGTCATTGAATTCAATAAAATTAAAATTAAAAGTCTAAGAGAGATTGGAGCGCACTCTTGGTATTATTGTTGACAAGCCCTTTTGGTGAAGAGAGTTTCATGGACATGATTTTCTAAATTTTAGACCTAAAGTTTGGGGGATTTTGAATTTTTTGTAATTTTTTGTCGTTGGAAATTTAATTTAAATAATAAATTAAAATCTGAATGAAAATTTAATTTCAAACTTCTTAAGCCAAAGAAGGTGTACACCAAGGCTTTTTTTTATTTTCAATTTTTTGATATCAAAAAATTGGCAATCTTTTCCAACAAAATAGCAAAATTAGTCAAAATTACACTTTAAAACAAAAAAATACCAATTTTTTTAATCCCAAAAAAAACATCAATACCTAGTACCATTTGCACTTTGAAAATTCATTCAACATTAACCATATGTGCTTAATGGACACAAGCCACACTAATATAATCTAAGGTTTGTTTGACAATGTCCGTTTGTCACCATGGGGATCAAGGGGGACAAAGGAAGTCCTACACCTAATTGGACTTACACTACATGCGGTTAATTATCTTACATACCGTGGTATCTGAATGATTTTGGCATAAATTAAATTATTTTTCATTTTGTCGAATTTTTGAAAAATTATTTATTACTTGTGCCAAAATTTTAATATCTTACATAGGCAATAATAACAGACATGTGTTTTCAGTGGGGTTGTTCATTTTTTTTCTTTTTTTTTGGGGCCCCCTTTATGTCTGGATTATGTAGGTTACAGTTTCAAATGATGAGAAAGAATACGTTACTCACATCCAGAGGAAATGTGCTGACTGCACAATGTCATCCAAAACTCCAGAGAAAAACTCCAGTCGAGAACAACACATACCAACAATTGTCATCCAAAATAATCCCCTCCTTGAAATTACAACTCTTGGAGAGCCCAGAGTGAAAGCAGGATGTTAAACATCCCCCTACAAACTTTGGGGGTGAACCCTCGCACCATGCACAGGATGGATGATGTGTGAATGAGAAAACAATTTTTCCATCACAGTTCTGTCCCATAGACAACCACAATGGTTAGGTCTGTATCAACCTAGTCACATGTATCTACTTACCTAATAGCCACCATGTTACCCACTTACCTACCTACTTAGTAACCACTCATATCCCCTACTAACTTGCTTACCTATGACACTTAACCCACTTATGTTAAGTAGTTTACCTAGGTGAGGGACAAAGGAAGTAGAAGGATCTATAAGATGAGTTACCACTAACCTTGGTAACTCAGTTGTAGTTCGTCCACAATTGATTGAAAATGGGTTTAAGGTCTAAACCTTGCACCCTAAACCCAGATTATCAACCCCGATCGCAAGAGAATGAAATTCAAAATGGTTTTAGGTTGGAAAGTGCCTTCAATTCATTTCTTAGGATTGCACACATATTATAAGTTTTGTGCTCCTAGGTGCACACATTTTAATGTTGGAGTGTAATGGAATATTGGAAAACTAGAACCCAAATAATTTGCCTAGGAATTTACTTCTCCAAGATTTGGGTACACAATTTTGTTGGACCCAACTTTTTCTTTAAAACGTGTTTTGCATGAACAAAACATGAAATTACCATGAACATAAGAACTGCCAATGGATGCAGAGGTTTTGACAAATTACAACAAAATCAGCATAAGCATTAATAATCTCAACCATATTCACAACATGATCATGAGTAACAGATCGAAATATAACATCAGTATCCAAATGCAATTGATTTGGTAACCGTGAAATAATCTCTCATATACAACCTACATACATGTTGACCACACACAAACAAACAAGAGCAGAGATTGATCCTTTTTTTTGTTTTTTGAAAAATCAACGTGTAATTTATTAACTTTTGTATTACTGCTGGAGCATTGTCAAGAAATCCGGAGATCATTCATTCTTGAGCAGGTGATTGTGATGAAACTCAACCCTATGATAGAAAAGCTTCATTCATTCCACCTGTTGGAAGTTTTAACCTAAAACTCACCAGAAGCTAATTTGCAGCAGCATGACACCATCAAGATACAAGGTGGTGTTTGCACACAGGCCTGTGTGGTCGTGGAGCTGCATCATCACAACAGCCATGATCAAACTCAGGACTCCAATAAGCACAAATCACTAGGCAGAACACCATATTCCCTCCTTAACTTCTCTCTCCGCAGGTGCCTGAGATCAGTACCATGTAAATGGTAAGGCCTGGGGAGCCAGATTATGTAATTTTTGACCATGTTATATGGCATAATCTTCCTGTGATGACCATACACTCATAGTAGTGACCAAAATGTGTCTGTCAAACATGGAATTTTAAAAAAATTGTTGAATCTGCCACCCACGATCCTAATGTCATGGAATGGCCTCCAGGGGTTTCTTTTTTCTCAACTTGGTGATGTAGCCACACTGGCAATCATTCACAAGGAATAAGCCAAATTTGGTTAAAGGTCAGGGAGGAAAGTAGAAAATTTTAAAATCCTAATATATTTTGGCAACCTACTGAAACCTATTGTCTAAATATGGCAATTTCAGAAAAAAAAATCGTCACAATCTGGCAACTTTAGTCCACTTTTTTCACAAAAATCCTTTGTATGAGTTGCACTGGATGTTATCTTGTCACCAAGTGATGAAAATTTGCCCCCAAAAAAAATGCTGATGGCTGGGCCTTGCCCATCATGTTGGGTGCATTACCTAGCTCGCCTAATGGGCTCACCTAGCACCTTACACAACATAATGGGCAAGGCTCGACCATTCCAGAGTACATTGACAGCTGATAAATGAGATGAGTTTGCATACTCTTTCTGGCCCCTCTTCATCTTCCATCCTCTTATCCCTGGTGAACTACCCCTACCCCCCCTGCCCAAAAGAAACTTCAAAAACATCAAGTATGGAAAGTGAAGACTCACCATTGGGATTTCCCTGTTCATAAAAGCTTCGGAGAAGTGAAATAGCTTCATCAGCCATCACACCCCCTACACTTTGAAAACCCCTGGTTTTGTCAAGCCCATTTGTGACTGCTTCTTCCTCTGCACTGCACACCATGACAAAACACAAAACAGCCTTCTGCCCTCTTACCGCTGGAAGACTCTAGGAACATTTAATTTGGGAGAATATATAGGTAGGTACCTGAAAGCAAAACCCCCTAGATTATCAACTTTGGAGTGTACCCAAGAGTTGAAAATTCCAAATTCTAAGCCTGACATGAACCCAAACAAGCTGTGAAATACATTCTGGTGTGTGATTCCTCTGCAATGGAGAACTCAATCAGATTCAATGCTTGGCATATCCCCACTTGAAACACACTTTGTTATATAGGTATATCCCACCAACAATCCAATAATAATTCAACTCCAATTTACATTTTCAAAAGGTGAAAAAAAAAAGCCAGGATCTTATGGGCATAGTGAAAACAACTGTATACATAAGACTGGTTGCCAAACCCTTTTATAGTCATAATCTGATGCCCATTTTTGGTTGGGTGGGGTGGGAAAAGAGAGAGATGAGTGGGGACAGAAAGAGCGTAAAGAGAAGACTGTGAGGTGTAGGCATGCATTATGAGCTGGGAAAAAATGTCTAACCTGCCACAAGGTGCACAACCATCAGAATGGAGTGACAAAACAGAGCCACAACCACCAAATCGATCATTGGTGCATCCATAGTATACTTTCCTGAACCCTGCAAAAAAGGAAAAGTAAGCATATGTCACTTCCACCTCCTTTGTTTTATCACTCCATGATGCAACATTCTACCAAGAGGTACAGCTTCTTGCTTACTTAGCCTGATCTCATGCATTTGTCTCTCAACCAAAATCGGTGCCTTCTCTTTGTGCTACTTGAGGTCACATATTGCAGCACAGTAACCTTTCCATGGAGTCAGTCAGAGCTCATTTCTGAATTACAATTAAGCAGAAGAACAAAAGACACCCAACATGACTCTTGTTGGTGCAACGTAGGTGCCATGCACTAGCATCATCACAAATGAAAAGAAACTGAAATGAACTGCAAGCAAACCTGGTGAATTTCTAGACACAAAGAGGAGATTTGGCAACCCCTTGATAAACTCACCTAAGAGACAAAGGGCAGCTGCACACATAATGCAAGGCTCGCATGTCACAAACAAATCACAATTTCCAAATCTCTTCACCACATCAACATGAGTAGTCAGAGGGCCCAAACTAGGATCAGTTGTTGTTTCAGAGGTCTTGTGCCATTCATTCAAGACCATATCAATGGCTTCCATTTCTGCATGCCTTGTTGCCTGCTTTCAGCAACACACCAAAATTTACTCACTGATGATAATCAATTGAAGAAGAAGCCAAAAAAAAATACACCACAGAAGAAAAAACTGCCCGTACATTATTGCAGTTGTGCAGTCATTGTTTTCAGTCCACAGTTTGAAAACATCCCAAACTTGTACAAAAAGCCAGTTCCTTATCAGCTCAGGGGCAGGAGGGTTCTGGAATGAATAAAAGAAGTGATAGAAAGCAACAAGGTGTTACATTTCGTGTCTCGTTGGTGCGGTTGCTGCCAGAGCCAATGACATGTCCATCCTGTATTATCACACAACTGCCCTGCACACACACCGCCACTCCTGAGCATACCTCTCTCTCCCTCTCTCTCTGGGAGATACTTTGTGCATAAAAGAATACCTTCCACTCCAGAATCTGAGTTATCCATTGGCCAGCATGCAGTATCTGGAAATGGACCTTAATCAAGTCACACTGGATCAGAAGGCTTGCGAAGACTGACCAATTTTCTCTTCTTACAAGACTGACCAATTTCACTACTGATGCTGGAAATTTATCTACAAGCAAATGTTATGGAAGAAGAGAGGCCTTGAGCACCATTGTTGCAAAATGAAATCTGCTAAGAAAATTTTGTGCTTTACCCAACAGGCACTTCAAGCCTTGTAAGCGCCTCCTTTGCCTGCGTCATCAAACCAACATACATTTCAGAATGTGAAGCTAATAATGCTGGCTTGAATGAATGAATGCCCTTCTTCTTTCTGTCTCTTTTGACATATAATAACTCTACATAGCAACTGTATAACATGTTTAGGGTTTGAAGCTCTGGCTAAGTTTGATAACTGCAAACCATTTTGACAGACACCGCGATCCATTCATTCATTCCAAGTTGCAGATTTCCAGATCTCTCCATGACAAATATCATTATATATTTCCCAACACTTCCCAGTCTCCAAACCCAATTACTCTGAGTCCTCCAAACTAGTGAAGCCCATTAAACCCTAAACCTTAACCCTCCCCACCCCACCAAGCTCAAGACCGGCTGCTCATCCAAATCTTCTTTGCCTCCTCACAAAATCAAAAAAGACGTTGACAGTTTGTTACAAACCAAAACCATTGCATTTACCTGATCAAATGCAAGCTTCATGAAGAAGGAAATGGTGGCGTCGTCCTCCACCTCCGCAGTCGTTGCTTCCATGAAGAGAGAGAGAGAGGCGGATGTGTGGGAGATGATGGTCTCCTTGGTCATTGGGGATTCCCAGGAATACCTAGATTGCACAAGACTGTTGCTGCACGAATACAGGCTCACTAGCTAGGTTGGGATTCAACGATTGTTTTAGTCGAAGAGCTTGCTGTAGGGTTAGGGTTTTGAGACAGTCTTTCTATCTCTTCTCTTCTCATGTGCATTTTTTTTTTTCCTGACGTAGAAATCCACAACAGGAACAGTAGTAGTGTTGAGCTTCTTGGCAAATGGCGAACATGGATGCAGCACCGCAAGTGATTCTCCATACCTCCATGGGCGACATCACGGTCGAGGTACTTACTTACTATTCCTTTTCCTTTCCCTCAGCAAAATGCTGTCTGTTTTGTTTGCTGGTTATGTTGCCTGACAAAATCTTTTGTTCTGCTGGTCCTGTTGATTGACAAATCCTTGCGGTTTTTTTTGCAATTAAGAATAATACTTTTTATGTAATAGTGAAATGAAAGATTTTGTTCTTGGCAGTGGGTGGTGCACTACAAGAGGAAACCTCACATGCTCATTCATGCATAACATGTGTTTTCTATGTGCAGCTGTACATCAAACATGCCCCCAAGACATGCAGAAATTTTCTTGAGCTTTCAAGGAAAGGGTATTACAATCAGGTGCTTTTTCACCGTGTTATCAAGGTGAGAAATGCAAGAATCTAGGGTTTAGGGTTTTCCCTCATTTCTCTTTTCTTTGCTGAAGTGTTTGACAAGATGTTTGTTGCACACATATAATTGTTTTTGTATGGTAGGATAGAATTCTGGATGTGAGAGCTTTTTCAGTCAAAAGTAAATCTCTCCAGACTTGCTGCTGTTTTACTGCTCCTTGTTTGGTACCTTGTCAGGACTTCATGGTTCAAGGTGGAGATCCTACAGGGACAGGAAGAGGTGGTGAATCCATCTTTGGGTGCGTATTATGTCATTTTTACCTTGTGCTCAATTCCTCCTAAAGAAGAGAAAGAAGGAAAAAATATACGAACATGGTTTTAAAAGAAAGAGCATGGATTTAGTAATGCAGACAAATCAGTTTTCGTAACAATGTTTGTTTGCTTGCACATTGGGTTCATGTTACAGTGCAAAGTTTGAGGATGAACTTACACGTGAGCTAAAGCATACCGGGGCAGGCATTTTGTCCATGGCAAACTCAGGACCCAACTCCAATGGAAGCCAATTTTTTCTCACACTTGCCCCCACTCCTTGGCTTGATGGTAAGTCAAAGCAACATACCCACTTCTCTATTGCTAACTGCAAGTTTTGAGGTGTAGTTTTCCAGCATTTCCCTGTTTTATGTCTTAATTAAATGAAATCTCCTTATATTACCTCCAAAGAATATCAACTCATGAGTTGGGTGTCGGGGACATTGGGTGCAGGGAAGCACACAATCTTTGGTAGGGTCTGCAAGGGCATGGATGTTGTGAAACGTCTTGGCATTGTTGAGACCGATAAACATGACCGGTGAGTAGTAACCAACCATATGATGAAGAATCTGTGGGCTAAACAGATATTGCCATAAGATTTTAGGCTCTGAAAGCATGAGGTTCTTGGAAAAAATCTTGGTAATGCACCAGTAGCTCTGGTCTGTTGGTTTGCTTCAGACTGCTTGAAGTTCTTCGCCTGGTTTTGCAAGTTCTCAGAGAGATTTGCTGCTTCCAGTTTTTATTAAGCTGTGGAAGTATTCAGAACTGAAGTGTCATCACCTGCATGAAAATTTGCTTCTACTCCCAACAGAGAGCTATTTCCAAGATCACTGGCATACAGTTCACCTCTACTGACATTACCTCTTGGACTTCTGATTAATCTGGCAGACCAATTCATGATGTGAAAATCTTGAAGACAACAGTGATTGATTGACCAGACAACCAGGAATTCTGGCATAATCCTACTGCTTACCATCCATGGGTCTCTTGTTTGGCTTTCCATACATGCGGTGGGCAACACCTGGCTTCTGGACAAAGACTGCCTCAGTGAGTTTTCCATAGACCAATTGTCTGCCTGCCACCTTAACCTTCTTAAGGGGATTGGGAGTCAGGGTCTTGTGAATTTTTTTCCCTGTATTTGGTCAACAGGATACCAGGATCAAGAGAAGGGTGCCAACAATTTTTTTTTTGCAATAATCCTCCTAGTACTTCTGTGAGCAGAGTTTTGATGAATATATTTGTGTTTTCAGTTTCAAAGGGAGTAGCAACATCTCTAGGGAGCTTATCGCAGGTGATTGATATGGATATGAAACTCGCCTTTGATGTTGTAACAGATTAGTAAGACTTGGATCACATTGGACTTCTCAGTGCATTATGGATGTAGGTACTGTATTTTTATCATTTGCACTCCAAAGGATTTTTCCTTCAGGATTTTTTATGTTCAGCTAAAGTTGGTTGTGAGTCTCTGTCAGGCATCAAATGTTCAAAGGAAATGAAAATTTTCAGGACAGCTCTGCGAATCTGGTTGCCAGTGTGCTCTATCTTCTCCATGAATGAACTTTAACTATTGACCTGAGGAACTGATTACACTAGCAGAGACTGACCATTCAGCCAATCAATAGTCACACTACCTGAATGATTTTACAAAGTGCCCCTAAGAGAAAGGGATGTTCTATCTCTGCTGCCTCAGCTTGACATAGTATGAGCTCAGCAGATCCAGTATTTCCTCTCCAATGGAGAGAGACCTGAGATTGTGGATGCTAAGATTCAAAAGGATGATGAGGTTCCAGAAGTCCCAACAACATGTTCATTGTGGTGAATCAATGGTGGGGAATGTCAGTTAGATTCTGGAACAGGCCCTGGTAGAACCCATTACCACCAGATGGAAAGGCATCTTGTCCTACCAGGCTCAATGTGTTCCTAGGTGTAATGTGCCCTGCCCATATACATAATTCATTTTAGGGGTCCTAATGCCTATTCACACCTAATGGTATGGTGTTAGCCTGTTGGTAACTCCAATGTTATCTACCACCAAGAAGTTATCACCACACTCCATTCCTGTGTAGGATGGAATGGTATCTTATACCCCACAAATTTGAGCAGATAACTCAATGCTAGGTGACATCTTGTTGCACTTCTGCGCCTCTTGCACCTTGGCACTCCCTCCTCCTTCCTGCTCCTTCCACCTTTGCACTAGTTCCATTGTCTTGCATGTATTCCTTCAATCATAGCACTTGCATGTGCTTTAAATAGTCATTCTCAATTTTTGATACAGAGTTCAAACACAATAGGGCAGTTAGGAAGATGAATGATTTTGGAGATGCAAAAGAAGATGATAATCAAGAAAATCAAGATGCAAAGGCACAAGAGGACACCGATCCAAGTTATCAAACTCTATCTAGATTCAAATCCTTATGTGCTTTGTTGATATGTTCTTGAATTGACATGTTGATATGTCAAGTGAAATTGTTAATACTTGAAATTACAAACATCATAATCATGTCAAAAAATTGCACAAGATCATTAGGCATCAAAAGAGGAGCCAGCAGGTCAAATGCATCTTGCAAGGGAACTAGATGTCAGAATGGAAAGGATATTGCCATATCTTCAAATTCTACAAGATTCTGAAAACATTAATGAAGATTGTTGCTACATAAATGACAACATTGCCAGTTGATTATGAAGTTGTTCAAGATGATAATTCACATGCACAATGTCAATATATAACAACATCAACATTTTCTACGTTGTATCCTAGCACAATGAATCTAACATGTTTGCATGAAGCTGAAATTATGAGGAACACCTTGGTGGGTCCTGAAAAACTGCAAAACCCATTGAGCATTCAAAATGTTCAAACCAACCATGATGTAACTAAGCAAGACACCAATCAACATGTCTAGAATGGTGATTAGTCTATCCATCATAAATTTGATTTTTTGAGAACTCAAATTGATTGACATATTAGAATAGTTAATAACTTTGACATGTTTCCATGATGGCCCATCATGAGTTTTTAATTAACCACAATTGCATTGTGTGGTTCTAGTAATACTAGCTATTTCATCACATCATTGAGAAGATCTATCCAATCCACATTTGCTAGAGCAAGCATTGTAATACCTTGTTGCCCCACCACTTAAATTTTTGGCATTTGAATTGATAGGTGCACTTTTCAATCAACTTTGAAAGTTGCAATTGAAACAATGTCATTGCACAAACTCTCATGGAACTTAGGGTGATATAGAACATACTACATGAACTATGACAACCATCTAATTTACACAAAACATCAAAGGTAGAAAGTTTGCCAACTCACCATAGACATGTTATTTGTTGGTGGAATGCCATTGTTTCCACTTTGCATTATGACACAACATGCCTAATATTTTGCAAACTCAAGCCACCCCTTTGAGTAAGTCATTATTTGAGTTATAACCAAACTAAGACATGTGTAACATGATATGCCCAATCAAAATATTGTGAGTCATATTCATGCAACATTGTGATATGACATGTATCAACTTCTAAAGATCATGACACAAGTAATCATTCTGAAGCATGAATGAAGATAATTGTGAATATAGTGGATGCATGCCTCAACCACCAAGCAATCAACCTTATAACCTCATTATAAAGTACCAACATTTGGAAACATGACTACGCAAAAGTAGAAGTATGAAGACCATGACATGTTGGGATACTAACAATGATAATGGACATTTTGAAATTGCAATATTTACCTTGTATTTACAAATTGACCTTCCATTCTTATGCACCTAATAAATTTGATTTATTTATTGTGAATCTAGGAGTTTATTAGGTATTGATTTGCCTTAATTCCTTTCATTATATTATCCCCTTTTTAGCTATTATAGTGTCCACAATTAATTACTTTACAATTGAGCCAATGTAACGAAATCATTGATTTTCACAATTTGAAAAACCTACCCCTTCTTTTGTTGTCACAATGGGTCTTCCTTTCATGTATTTATCCACTATCACAAGTGTTAATGGATATGGCATGCATTGTTGGTAATGTCAAATCTTCCCAATCCATGTGTCAATTTGCCAATTTTTTCACCAAATGTTGCATTTTTACAATGGTGGAATGTAGCATTACATGAGAAGAACTTAAATGAATCCTTTGCCTATACCATAGTGTATTTATAAGATGGTCTTCCAACATATAACCTCCATCGATTTGAGTCCAATAATCTTTTTTTACTATGTTAATTCTTGGTAATGTTCCATTGTTCCTTTCCATTCTTTTAGTTTATAATTTTATTTGTTGATGACATTATTGGAATTTCTTATGTCTTAGTCATGGCCAAAATGAATCTTCTATTGTTATTGATTTCATGACAATGGTGTCACCAAAAAACAAGGGGAATATTTTTTGTAGTGTGCACATCCCCATTGTTGGACATTCATAGACTAAAATATGATTCTAATACTTTTATTAAAGCATGACAATTCTGATTCAAATGTTCTTCTTCTTCAAGATCCCAACAGACATCTAAGTTCTATGGCTTTAATTCTATGGACCACAAAGGATCAAACGTTCATTTTGATTTTTTCTCTAAGAATCAACAGGTTGTTTTATGTGGCTGGTAACTCATACCCAACAACAGAATCCCCACAAAAAATTAATTCTATTACTTCAACATGGTTTAGTCTCAGAGATTGGATAGAAATTCAGGGACAAAATTAACCAGTCCAAACATCACTACTTCCCAGCATCCCCTTAGTTCCAAAAACCTTTAGAGCTCTTACAGACAACATGTACTCTTATTAGAATAAAACACACTCTATAACCAGTTCAAAATCCCCAAAAACATCATGCATGAACTGTCACACAACCATTCCATAAATCTTAAACACGTTCATCTCTCCCTTGTGTTGGTC
>Ga0209611_10011974_pt1 | contig 12313 bp, 14 predicted proteins | sample S1TSphgellanicum_3_FD_187693 | JGI IMG/M metagenome (GOLD analysis project Ga0209611, IMG submission 187693) | Host-associated microbial communities from peat moss isolated from Minnesota, USA - S1T2_Fc - Sphagnum magellanicum MG (SPAdes) (version 2) | ecosystem: Host-associated > Plants > Peat...
AAATTATTGTATTTATAGTTAATAATTACCAAGAGAAAATAATTATTTGACCTATAATAATTTTTACAACAATAAATGTAAGTATACAATAAGTAATGTAATTAGTTGAATTATAATTTTTAAACAATTCATGTAAGAATTTACTTTCTAATAACAATTGTTAATTCATTACTTGTAATTTTGAAATAAATATTTTAAAATTTTAATTTTGCAATTATAGTCATTAAATTAATTTTACATTAATTATATTATATATAATTTAATCAGATTTTTAAAATTAATAAAATATTTTTAAATATTTTATTTTATTTTATTATTTATGAGGTATGTATTAATAACTTGTGAGTAGTTAAGAAGCTAGTTTGTTAAATATTAAAAAGTTATTGCTTATTTAAGTAATTGATAATGAATACTGAATATTTGTAATGTATAATTTATAATTTTAATATTTGAATTGTTTAAAAACCTGAAAACTAAGAAAGTAAAGCATGAAGAAAGTTTTGGAATTACAACTTAGTTTGTAAGGAAGTTGCAACTTCAAAACTTATTCCATATTGTTTGTTCTTCATTCTTATTTTGAACATTATATAAACAAGGGGATGTGCCCATCCAATTTCACATTATGAAATTAGTGCACATGGGATGAACTAATCAAAAGGCTGAACCCAAAACAAAAAAATAAATAATGCACAATTCTAAAGTACTTACCTCCCTAACCTACTTATCTATTTAGTTAGGTAGGTATTTAGTTTGACCTAGTCATCTAGGTCAGCCTATGTACCTACCTACCTACCTAAGTATGTACCTATATGAATAGGTATTTAACCTAGGAAGGTAGAACCTACCTACTTACTTTTTGACCTAAGTAGGTAGGTAGGTAGGTAGGTAAGTAGCCTAACATTGTAGGCCCTTATTTATGTACCTACCTAAGTACATACCAACCTAATATTAATTTTTTAATTAAATTATAATTATAATTCCATGTGGCATATTTACATTGGGCCATGTATCATAATGTAAAATCATCCAAATATTTGAATTGAACATCCTAGATTATTTCAAAATAATAATAATTTTATAATGTATATTTTAAATAATCAAATATTAAGACACGTGGCAACACATGATTTGCCTTCAATTGTGACCAAAATAGTTGCATTTTAGTCGTATGTGACAATACGTATACAATAAAGTCAAAGGATGAAATGTATTTGTTGACTTTTTCTTTCATACAATACCCTTTGTGATTTGCAACTAGTTTATCACATGCGACTTGTCTTAGGCGACTAAAAGGATTTTAGTTGCAAAATGTCTCTTGCAATTAAAATTTAGTCACAAAGACTAGTTGAAAATACATGTTTTTTTTCTAATGTCAGAGTGTGGCAAATGTAATACCTAATTTTGTAGCTCCTATACCAAGTCTATTACATTAAAACAATATTGGAATTACCTATGCATGAACTTCAAATTTCAAAAGGGAACCAACAAGATTTGTGCCATTATATTCCAAAGCAATGCCCTAGTTTATAATTACAGAAGCTCCATTTGTATTAGCACCAATCTATATTATTGATGGTGTTAGATCTAGACCACAAACTCCAAGGGGAACAAAATTTGTGAGTTTGCATGAAGACATACCCAAAAAGGTGAACAAAGTTTTAATTAGTTAGCCATTAGATCTAGGAAGAGGTGGCTCAAATCCATTAGGATCACCAAGACCTCTAAGACCTCTAGGATACTTCATTTGGCAATGGTGAATCTAGGTAGGCCACCATTATCACCAAACAAAGCTTATCGTTGGCCATTTAACTATCATGAGTATTCTAACCCATATGCTCATGTCAAAGTATTTAAATTTGCCATTAAAGCATATAGTGAAATAGGTGATGCAAAAATTGTTAATTTGTTCATTTTTACCTTTAGCGATATTGTTTGATTGGCATAACAATTATATGGGAGATTACCTAGATGGTACTTTTGCAAAATTGCAACTAGCTTTTTGTAAAAGGTATAAAAAAGTTCATGATGATGAACAAGTTTACTTGCAATTGAAAAACATGAAGCATGAGAAGAATGAAAAAGTGGAAGTCTATTATGAAAGATCATTAAAGTTGGCCAATAATCTTCAACACGACAACAAATAGTTTTTTAATTATTGTTTTCAAATATGGATTATAACAATATTTGCATGTAGTAATAGAAGGTATGAAGAGAGAAACTTTGCAGCAACATAAGGAAGTAGCTTTGGTTTGTGAAGAAGGAATTTTGAAGTAGAGGCCATAAACAATCTATTAATACCACAAATTAGTAAAACAATATTAGCTTAGAAACCTTAGATAGTCCCAGAGAAAATATGAATGTATTGTACAAATTGTCATAGGACAAATCATAATGTTGAAACCTATAGAGTCAAAAGAAAGGAAGACCATGTTCTTGTAGTCTTTGAAGTTACTACTCAACATATTAAAGTACAAAGGCCTGTGAAGTATTCCTATCATATTTGTGGTGACATTAAACATAAGATCATAGAATGTCCTAAATACAATGATATGTAAAATATGTTTAAGAACAAAAGAATGAAGCCAACATATAAACAAGTTGTGGCAGAACCCAAGGTTTCAAATCCTTTAGTCCATATGGTGGATGTGAATATGGCCATCACCAAGAGCAAGGTTACTAAAGAATAGGTGTTTAAGGACAAAGAGCCAATTAAGAAGAAGTTTGCTACTGATTGGGAAGAGGAACGAAGACTATAGTAATCTTTTGTCAAGATTATACATGAGATGCAAGTAAAAGACCCACCACAAAATCTTTTTCCAAAGGAGAAAATATAGTGGAGTACAAGTTGGGCAAGATTGCCAAAATATGAGGTGTCCACAAAACCAATTGTATCACAAAGTTTGTCTACTAATCCTATCAATAAAATTATGTCTATGGAACAAATATTCCAAGATATTAGTAAACATATGCTAGAAACTACCTATACGTCGAGGTTAGGCCAATTGCTAAAGATAACACCAAATCTAAAAATATATTTGTGGCAAAAATTGAAACTACAAATACCTAATATAACTACTAAATAGATGTCAAAGCCTAGTGTAGCCACAATGGTTGAGACACATTTTGAACTAGACACAACAACTATAGAGGTAGATAACCAAATGGCAATTATCCAAGTATAAGTTGGGAAGAACATTATTGAGGATGTTTTGGTAGATGGAAGAGCAAGTGTGAACATTATAACATAAAACCTTAAAACAAAGTTAGGTTACCCAAACCAAGACCAGCTCCATACCACCTTAGAATGGCATATCAAAGTATGACCAGACCTTTAAATTCATTAGAAAATTGAAGATTCATATACATGTTCCATATATAGCCACATTTATTGTTCTGAAAAACAATGTGGTAGATTCTAGTTATTTTATGTTGCTAGGAAGACCTTGGCTCAGAGATGCAAAGGTTACACATGACTAGGGTAACAATGGCATTATTGTTCAAGGTAATGGAATAATTAGAACAATATCAATTAAAAGGAAATTAGGAGCAGAAACCAGAAGGCCCAAGTACTTGTTTATTATGACTTGATGGAAAGGTTAATAGATGAAGAGGAATATCTAATCTTTGAAACAGAACTAGAACTGTTCTCAATTGGCACAATTACTCTTTCAAAAGAAACAATTTAATTATTGAATGTTAGAGTGTCAAAAATTAGAAGCATTAAAGAAATTAATCTAGAGCAAAGGATATCAGATGAAATAGTTGTAGAAGTGGTGCTTTCAACAATAAAATCAAAAGACTTTTGTGTCAAACCAGAGGTTTCATTGGAAGACAAGATTTATCTATAAACCTATTACCATCATGGTCATGATGATATTCAAATGGATGAAACACCAGCAAAAATATAGGTATAGAATCTTCAAATAATAGGTTGGATTTTGACTTAAGAACAACAGCTTGTTAAGTTGAATATTGGCATAGAGGCAAATCCATAATACATCAAGGTGAATTCATAATTGACAAAGGAGAAAACCGAAGAGCTTTAGATGTTAAAGGAGTTCAAAGATGTGTTTGCATGGACTTACAAAAATTTGAAAGGCATACCTCTAAAATTGGCTCAACATAAAATTGAGTTGGATACTTCAATTCCACTAGCACATCAAGTAAGGTATAGATTGAACCTTGATTATGCTACAACTATCAAACAAGATATTGACAAACTATTAACAACTAGATTTATTCAACTAGTAAAGGAGGCTACATGGTTATCACCCATAGTGGTAATGCTTAAGAAGAATGGCAAATTGAGAATTTGTGTGGATTTTAAGAAACTCAATAAGGTCACAAAAAAATATCCTTATCCTTTACCATTTTTTTTGTGAAGTATTAAATACTATAACAGGGTATGAAGCTTATTCACTTTTAGATGGATATTCAGGATACCATCAAATTTCTACGGCCATTAAGGATAGATACAAAACAACTTTTGTAATAGATTGGAAAACTTTTGTTTAGATGGTGATGCCATTTGGTGTAGAAAATGGGCCACCAACTTTCCAGGAGTAGTTAGTAGAACCTTCAAAAAATACTTAGACCAATTCATGAAGATATTTTTGGATGACTTCATAGTTTATAATGATATGGAGAATCATTTAATGAAGCTCGGACTTTGTTTTCAAAAGTGCAAGGAATATATAATCAGTCTTAACCCCAAAAAATGTGCTTTTATGGTATTTTCAGGATTGATTTTAGGGTCCATAGTTTCCAAGGAAGAAAAAATACCAAATTCTAAGAAGGTTTAGGCAATAGTGAAGTACCTACCAATCCACAACAAATTTAGATTTTTAATGGTATGGCTCATCTTTATAGATGTTTCATCAAGAACTTTGTTTTTATCATGGCACCAATCACCAAGTTGATGAGGAAAACAAAACCTTTTATCTAGACCATTGAATGTTAAGAAGCTTGGGATCAGATCAAGTAGAAGTACATGGAAGCACTGATTTTAATACCTCCAAATTGGTAGTTGGAATTTCATGTGCACACACATGCATCATTGTTGGTAGTACATGTATTGTTGGCTATTAAGGGGGTAAATTGAGTATGTGATTCAGGATGAACAAGGTAGTTAGGATAAGGATTAATCAGGGAACCTTGTTAGTTTGAATTTTGAATTTTTGTTGCTTTGGATCATAATGATGTGACTTGGGATGGTACTAAAGGGGGGAGTTCTAGAGAACAAAAGAAGGATGAGACAAGGAAGTAGGAGTTCTTATGGAGTTAATTATTTTTTTGGGGGGTTTTGAGAAAAGAATAAGAAGAGTTGGAAATACTTGCGGTAGAAATCCACAAACTCTATTTTGATATAGCATAGATTTTAAGTGTTGTTTTGGGACTTTTTTTCAACAAAACATGGGATTACGCTATAATTTGGAATGATGTTTTCAATAATACAAAGAACACAAACTTCTACAATGAATTCTATGTTCATCTTTTGTGTGAATTTTATGCAGTGTTAAATTATGATGAAATGAATTGTAATCTTGGTTTTTGGAGTTTTTTACAATGTATTTTGAAATGTAGATTTCGGTTATAATGGTTTATGTTTTGCACAAGTTTAGACATTTTTATTGGGAAACAAATTCGTTTTTTCTATAGACCATATGGCTTTATTATACTTAGTCAACAAACCATAGGTGTCAGGAAGGATAACAAGATGATTGTTGTTATTCTTGGAATATGAGTTCACAATAGTTTACAAACCTAGTAAAACACATGTAGTTGTTGATGTTTTATCCAAATTGCCAGACAGTATAGAACCATTAGGTGTCCTAGATCATTGTTTTTTATAGAACCTATATGGATGTAGGAAGTAAAAACCTATTTAGAGACAAGTTAGATGCTAGAAAGTTTGAACCCAATTTAAAAACAAAAGTTGGCCAAAAAGGCAAAACCTTTCATTCTGTAAAAGGGAATTATGTACAGAGTGGGACAAGACAACAAAATGCACAGATGTTTGACCACCTCAGAAACATAGATTGTTTTAAAGGAGCTACATGAAGGAGTGGATGGAGGACATTTTACTACAAATATTACTGCAAAAAAAATTCTAGATGCAAGATATTGGTGGCCAACTTTATTCAAGGATACTCATGACTTTTGCAAAAGTTGTGATAGATGTCAGAAGATTAGATCACTCAAAACCAAAAGTTTGGCCAAGTTGGTAACAACATTTCTAGAAGAACCTTTTATGAAATGGGGTTTAGATTGTATAAGTTGAATCAAACCAACAAGAAGACTAATAGGAAATAAATACATTTTGGTAACTACAAATTATGCAATTAAGTGGGTAGAGGCAAAAACACTCAGAACCAATACTATAATAGTTATAACTAGTATATTTTGACTAGATTTGGATGTCCATTGACAATAGTTACAAATCAAGGAGTACATTTTATTAATGACATAATAATACATCTAATAGAATTATTTCTGTTGAACCATGTTAATTCTAAATATTATCCACAGGGAAATGGACAAGCAAAATCTACTAACAAAATCATTCGCAAACTATTGACCAAGTTGGTTAATGAGAAAAAAAAACTAAGATGAACATCTCTTTACAATTTTGTTTTCAATATAGGACTGCTTACAAGGTGGCAACAAGTTATACACCCTATTGGTTAGTCTATGGTTTGCATCCTCTAATGCCAACATAATATGTTTTGTTGGCTATTAATGGGGACCACAGAGATGCAAAACCAACCAGAGTGCTAACAACCATAATTAAAAAATTGGAAAAATTATAGGAGAACAAATTGGAAGCTTAGAATAATGTGGGAGCCAACCAATGGAATAGATTCTTGTGGAGTCAACAAAAAAATATTGAGAAAAAATTCCAATTTGAAAATTATGTCTTATGGTTTCCCAAAGGAGAAAAAACACATATGGGCAAATTTAAGAAAAGATGGTTTCGTCCATTCAAGGTAGAGTATTAGTTACCCAATAATATTGTTCTTCTTGTTTCTATCAACAATTTTGAACCAAACCCAATATTGGTCAATGTTAATAAGTTGAAACCATAATTTTGCGTTACCATTTTTAAATGGATAAATTTCATTAACCCACGTTAAATCACAATGCAATACCTTCATACACCATTAATGAGTTGTACTAATTACCCAATATGTAATATTCACACCTAAAACAATTATGAATTGAAAAACCAAATAAGTATTACAAGTTGTATTAATTCCCCAATATGCAATACCCACATCAAAGGTCATGCCAAACTTAACATTTGGTGGTCCAAGCTTACCTTAAGTGGACCTTTGACTTCAAACTGTAATACCCACATGTCAAACATGACACATGCAATATTCACATATAAGTGAATTTTATAATGGGAAAAACATGTAGGTATATAGATATTACATGATTGGTTAATATAACAATGAACATTTCAGTACCCATATGTAAATATAACACAATCAACCAAAAAAAACCAATGATGAATTTGGAAATGCAATGTGCGTATTGTAAAATGACAATGTTAGAAAATGTAATTTAATGATTATAGATGTGGGTATTGCATAATTGACCCAAAAAAATAGTGAGAACTTTGGAATTGCAATGTGGGTATTATAAGGTGGTAATGTTGCAAACTGTAGTTTAATATGGATGTCAATATCATAATCAAAAGAAAAATCAGTGAAAATTTTACGAACATGATTGTGGGTATTATGAAGTGAAAATGTTACAACATGCAATTTAATAATTATGGATGTGAATGTTACATGGTTGACCAAAAACAATAATGAAAATTTTGGGAAGTTGGTGCGAATATTATGTGGTGAAAATACTATAAAATGTAATATGAAATATTCATATATGGGTATTTCATATCTAAATAAATGTTATGTTTATTGTTAATGTTTCATATTTTTTGTTTGATTCACACAACAAAATTTGAATTTGTAACGAGACAATATTTTACTAGAAATTTTGGTTAAAAAAACCCATTTTCAATAGGTGTCAAAAAAACTTTTCAGTCATTTGGACAAGTCGTTATGAACTTGTCCATTGTGAGTAGGCAGTGTATTTTTTGACCAGGCTTAGGTTGGCATTTTTGACTAGTCATTTCGATTAATACTTTTGACTAATCATTTCGATTAGTATTTTTGACTAGTCATTTTGATTGGTCAATACAACAATCAAATGATTTTTTGACTACACAAACACCATTTTGATTAGACAAATGCCATGTGGCATTTAAATAATGGCCACCCAAATAAGCCACGTGGCATTTAAACATTAGCCACTAGGCTATGCAACATGGATAAAACCTAAACAACCTAGGTTAAGCCTAAAATTAGATACTTACTCCCAAGGTACTTAATGTTGAGCAATTTACAACCTAAGCTTCTAGGCCTAGGTTTACAAACTTATAACTAACAATTAGGTATAAAAACCTAAAGTATGTCAGGGCAGCTTAAGCTATGACCTTTATTAGGTTTAAATGTACACCACTTACACTTAGATGACCTAAGTAGGAAAATTTTATTTCATTTTGATTTGACCTTTACAGTTAAACCTTTTCAATTAGCTCATCCCAAGTGGCCTTCCTTTTAAAAATATTTCTTTTGTCTTGGATGCTTATGGTGCATCTATTTATATTGTTCATCATTTCGAAAAGATGACAAACAATATGGGGTAAACTTTTGAGAGGGAAAAACATTTTCATGTCCATTCAACACTAAAGCCTTTTAGTCTAAACAAGATTATTTTTAAATAATTATTCCATAAGATACATCAATCAAAAATAAAATAAAATAAAGATGTAGGTAAATATATATCTTAATTAAGTTAAAATAAAAATTAATAACAGTTAATTTATAGTTATTTAGTTATAATTAAAAATTACAACCATATTACAAATCCTTGAATTATATAAAATAATAAAATAGTTATAATGTGTTATATTGTTAATTGATAATTATAATCAAATTATAATTAATCCTTACAAATTTGACTTATTTCATTATATATTATCAACAATGCATTTGTAATAATTAATAATTAACTATTTAATTATACATTCATTATTGTACTTTAGGCAAATAACTAGTTAACCAATTGGTAATTTATCATAGGTATATTAAATGGCCTACCCTAGCCTATATAACTAAGTTACGTATAGGCTAAAATATAGGTAAATAGGTGGAATATATGTAGGGTATGCATAATTAAATAAACCTACATATAAACTATTTATATTTAGGTTATTTAAACACATACTAACATTACATAAATTAAATAGGTGGTTAATTTAACCTAGGAAAATTAATTATGGCAAAATTAAGAATGGCTAAACTAATTGTGGCAAAGTCAACGATGATTCAACCAACCATCAATAAAGTAATTATGCCAAAATTAATGATTATTAAACTAAGAATGGTTAAACCAACCAAAATTTTTTTAATTATGGAAAATAACCATGATTAAAATAATTATGGTTCAATTAATCATATATAAATAAATAAAGGTTAAATATATAATGATTAAACTGATTTTGGCTAAATAAACATGGCCAAACTAAAAATGGTTAAAACTAACTCTAAGTAAAATGAATATGGCTAAACTAACCATGAGTAAAATAAATTGGCCAAACTAACCAATAAATAAATGTTTTATGGCTAAACAAAAAAAGGGTAAAATAATAAGTGATATAATATTTTATGGTTAAACTATAAATGGTTGAACTAACCATGAATAAAATAAATATGGCCAAATTAACTAATGAATAAATAATTTATTTTCAAACCAACTGTGGCTAAACTAAAAATGGCAAAATTGTCCACGATTAAAGTTAATATGACTAAACTAACCAATGAATAAATATTTCATAGTTAAACCAACTATGCAAAAAATAATTATGGTTAAAATAAATATGAATGGAATAATTATGGCTAAAAAATATGGTTAAAATAATTATGGTGAAACTAACCATGGCTAAATAAAAAATGGTTAAACTAACCATAAGTAATCAAATTTGGCTATATTAACCATGAAAAAAGTTAATGTGGTTAAATTGACTAATGAATAAATATTTTATGGTTAAACCAATTATGCATACATTAATTATGGCTAAAATAAATATGAAAGAAGTAATTATGACTACAATCAAAATGGTTAAAATAATTATGGAAAATCTAACCATGGTTAAACTAAAAATGGTTACACTAACCCTAAATAAATAAATTTGGCTAAACTCACCACTAATAAAATTAATATGGTTAAAGTAACTAATAAATACATATTTTATGCCAAACCAATTATGCAAAAATTAATTGTGGCTAAAATTAAAATGGATCAACTAACCATGAATGAATAAATTTGGCTAAACTAACCCACTAATAAAATTAATATGGCTAAAATAACCAATGAAAAAAAAAATTATGGAAAAAAAATTATGAAAAAATTAATTACGGCTAAAACAAGCATGAATGAAATAATGATGGCTAAAATCAAAATGCTCAAAATAATAATGAAAACATTAACCATGGCTAAACTATCCATGAGTAAATAATTATGCAATAATTAATTATGGATAAAATTAAAATGGTTCCAATAATTATGGCAAAATTAACCATGTCTAATTAGAAATGGTTAAACTAGCCATGATTAAATAAATTTGTCTAAATTAACCACTAATAAAGTTAATATCACTAAAATAAGTAATGATTAATTATTCTATGGCAAAACCAACTTTTGCAAAAGCTAATTATGGTTAAAATAAACATGAATGAAATGATTATGGTTAAAATAAAAATGTCTAAAATAATTATGGCAAACCAACCATGGCTAAATTTACAATATTTTAAATTAATTATGGGTACATTAATTATTGTTAAATTTATTACAGTAAAGTAATAATATGTTTAAAATAACTATAGCTAATTCAATTATGCTTATAATCACTATGGTTAAATTCATTATGGCAAAACCAACAATGGCCCAACTAATAATGATTAAATTAATTATGTTAAACTAATTAGCATGCTTAAAATTACTAAGGCTAAACCAACTATTGTTAAATTGACCATGGTTAGATTAATTATGGAACTAGTTTTAACTTTAATAACTTTTTCAAAAGTAGTTGAACCGTATTTAATTTCAATATAGTCAATTTAACCATAGTTAGATAAAAATATATAAAAATATATAAGTAATTTAACCACAATTAATTTATTATGATTAATTAATTTTTACATTTTTCTAACATTTTTTTAATTGATCAAACATAATAAAAATGTTACATGTAGTCCAAAGATACCCAACTAATATTCAAATTTGTAATTGGTCTTTTTGACTTGACCATTGACCATTTTGACTAATCATACTTCGTTAGCCCTATTGATAGAATATAATAGGTGGCCTTATTGATTATGACATTTACCAATTTGATTAAATTGGGTGGTTTTATTGACCAGGCCACTAACCAATTTGAATAAGTGATATTTTAAAATCCAATTTGTCTAGTTAAATTGATTAGTCAAAAGATACCCATTGTCATTCAAACCCTTGGCTTCTAGTCAAAACTACATGTTTTCTAGTTTAAAAAACCCATCTAATCACTTTGTTAGTTTAAAAAAATAAGAATTTTAGTAGTGATTTAGATGAATTAATGCAAATTTTGAAGTAAACATGAAATTATAAAAATCACTAAGATCTTTTGGAAAACATTCACATGTCATTAGTTACCATATTACCAAATGGCATAAATTAAAATTTTAATTTATATACATATAAATTACATGCACCAAACCATACGAATTGTGTTCAAAAAACTAAAAATTAAGAAATCCTTGTTAATACAAAAAGAGAAGTAATCACATGTTACTCCTTCACAAAAGATCCATTTCTATCACTAGCTTCTTCATTTATAATGTCATGAACTTGTTGGTAAGTTGTTACTTTTTTGGTCACCTTTGTAACATGGTGACATGTGTATAATTGCTAGTATTAGATGTGAAAATGAATTAAGCTAATCACAAACTCATGTTTGGTGGTTCCACACAATCTAATTCATAAGTACAAACATGCATTAGTAAATAAATATTTCAAAGTTTTTACTAGTTTAAAAAAAAACCAATACACAAACAAAAAAAACAAAAAGAAAAAAATAAAATGAAAAAAATAAAATAGAACATATGAACTGAAAGAAATTGAAAAAAAACTTTAAAAAGGCATAATAAAAAGGGAAATTGCAAAAGAAGGCATAACATGAAAATAAAACTGAAAATAAAAACAC
>Ga0209611_10011975_pt1 | contig 12313 bp, 12 predicted proteins | sample S1TSphgellanicum_3_FD_187693 | JGI IMG/M metagenome (GOLD analysis project Ga0209611, IMG submission 187693) | Host-associated microbial communities from peat moss isolated from Minnesota, USA - S1T2_Fc - Sphagnum magellanicum MG (SPAdes) (version 2) | ecosystem: Host-associated > Plants > Peat...
TGCCGCCGACGAGACTTCCGCGCATGACTTCGGCAAGAACGTGATTCCCGCGGCGATCGACCTGCTGCAGGTGGTCGCCTACCCGTTCACCGACGTCAAGACGCGGGCGCAGAACTACTGGCGCGATGTCGGCACCGTGGACGCCTTCTACGACGCCAATATAGAGCTGGTGCACGTGGCACCGGAGCTGAACCTGTACGACGAGGAATGGCCGATCTGGACCTACCAGCTGCACCAGCCGCCGGCCAAGTTCGTGCTGGATGAGATCGGGCGCCGCGGCACCGCGATCAATTCCATGGTCTCGGGCGGCTGCATCATCTCCGGCGCGGTGGTCGACCAGTCGCTGCTGTTCTCCAATGTACGCGTCGAGGAGCGCTCGAGCCTGGTGCGCGCGGTGGTGCTGCCGAACGTCAAGATCGGCGCCGGCTGCACCATCAGGCAGGCGATCCTGGATGAGAACTGCGAGATCCCGGACGGCATGCAGATCGGGGTCGACCGCGTGACCGATGCCGCGCGCTTCCATGTCACCGACAAGGGCGTGGTACTGGTCACCCCGGACATGCTGGCGAAGCTCGCCCCGACCCGCGCATGAGCGTGGCGCCGAGCGTGGCGCCGCGGCTGCTGCAGCGGCGGCGCTCCGGCGTACTGCTGCACCCGACCTCCCTGATTTCTGGCGACGGCGACGCGGCGCGTGGCGCGCTCGGCGCGGCCGCGCGCGGCTTCGTCGACTGGCTGACGCAGGCCGGATTCTCCATCTGGCAGATGCTGCCGCTCGGTCCGCCCGGCGGCGGCTCACCCTACTGGGCGCGTTCGGACTTTGCCGGGCAGGCGTCGCTGATCGATCGCCAGGAACTGCCGGACGTGGACAAGCTGCGCTCCGACTTCGAACTGTTTCGCGCCGCCAATCACGAATGGCTCGAGGACTACGTGCTGTTCGAGGTGCTGGCGGCCCGCTTCCAGTGCCCGTGGTGGGACTGGCCGGAGAATATCCGCGAGCGCGACCCCAAGGCCATCTACCGCTTCTCGCGCGAGGAGCGCGAGCAGCTCGAGCGTCGTCGCATCGAGCAGTGGCAGTTCGACTGGCAATGGCGCGCGCTGCGCCGCTACGCGGCCGAGCACGGCGTGTTCCTGTTCGGCGACCTGCCGATCTACGTGGCACCGGACTCGGTGGCGACCTGGTCGGCGCGCGCGCAATTCCAGCTCGATGCCGGCGGCCGGCCGCTGCTGCTGGCCGGCGTGCCGCCGGATTATTTTTCCGCCGATGGCCAGCTGTGGGGCAATCCACTGTACAACTGGGAGCAGGCTGCCAGCGACGGCTTTGCGTTCTGGCGTACACGGCTTGGCCGCCAGCTGCAGCGGTTCGACCTGGTACGCATTGATCACTTTCGCGGATTGGTCGGCTACTGGGCAGTACCGGCCGGCGCGAGCACCGCGCGCGAGGGTCATTGGTGCCCGGCACCCGGGCGCGCACTGTTCGAGGCGCTGAGCGTGGAATTTCCCGACCTGCCGCTGGTGGCCGAGGACCTGGGGGTGATTACCCCGGACGTCGAACAGCTGCGCGTCAGCTTTGGCCTGCCGGGGATGCGGGTGCTGCAGTTCGGCTTTGACGGCTCGCCCGACAACCCGCACCTGCCGCACAATTACCAGCGCGACGTGGTGGCCTACACCGGCACGCACGACAACGACACCACCGTCGGCTGGTACCAGAGCCTGTCGCCCGCTGACGCCCAACGCATCGCCTACTTCCTGCGCGCCGACGCTGCCGGCGTGCCCGAGGCGATGGCGCGCGCGGTGCTCGGCTGCGTCGCGCAGCTGGCGATCATGCCGGCGCAGGACCTGCTGCGGCTGGGGTCGCAGGCGCGCCTGAATACGCCGGGTACCGTGGACGGCAACTGGATCTGGCGGCTGCCGTACGGCAGCCTGACCACGGAGCTGGCGCAGCAGTTCGCGGCGCTGAACCATATCTACGGGCGCGTCAGCGGGGTACAGCCGGCATGAGAACCCACATCGCGTGGCCGCGGCACATCCATTGGCCGCGGCACATCCATTGGCCGCCGCGCATCGCCCGGCCGGCGCGCAGCGCCTGGCTGGCGCTCATCGGTGTCGCGCTGGGCGCGGCGTTGGGCGGCTGCGCCAGCCTGGTGCCCAAGCTTGCGCCCCCGACCCTGGTGATCACCGGCGTCGCAATCGGTGGCGGCAACCTGCAGCAGCAGCAGATCAAGCTGACGTTCCATGCCACCAATCCGAACGCGCGCGCGATTGCGATCCGCAGCATCGACTGCAACCTGGAACTGGCGGGCAGCCCATTTGCGCAAGGCGCGACCGATGCGCCGTTCACGCTGCCGGCGCTGGGCGAGAGCGACTTCAACCTGAACGTCACCGCCAACATGAACAGCGTGCTGGCGGCGCTGGCGGGCGGCTTCGGCCGCCATGCGGTCGACTATCGCGTCTACGGTCAGGTGCACCTGCAGAGCGGGCTGGTGCGCAACATCCCGTTCGACCAGAAGGGCAGCGTGCGGTTATGACTGTACGATGCTCTCGTACAGCTCGATGTAGCCGTGCACCTGTCGGCTCCAGGAGTAGTCCTGCGCCATGCCGTTCTGTATGAGACGGCGCCAGCTGCCTTTGTTCTGGTAGATATCCAGCGCGGTGTTGAGGGCCCAGGTGACCGCCTCGGCGTTGTAGTCGTTGAACACGATGCCGGTGCCGGCGCCGGTGGCCGGATCGAAATGCTGTACCGAGTCGGCCAGGCCTCCGGTGCGCCGTACGATCGGCACGGTGCCGTAGCGCATGCTGTACATCTGGTTCAGGCCGCAGGGCTCGTAGCGCGAGGGCATCAGGAACATGTCGCTGGCGGCCTCGATCCAGTGCGCCAGCTCGTCGCTGTAGCGGCGCTCGAAGTGCACCCGATCCGGGAAGCGTCGCTGCAGCTCGCTGAAGAAATTCTCATAGCGCGCCTCGCCGGTTCCCAGCACCACCAGGTTGAACTCACGCGCCTGCAGCAGCAGCGGCAGCGAGTCGAACAGCAGGTCGAAGCCCTTCTGTGTGGCCAGCCGGCTGACGATGCCGACCAGCGCGGTGCGCGCGCCGCCGTTGAGCCGGATGCGCTGCAGGAACTCGTCCTTGATCTCGGCCTTGATGCCGAGCTGATTGGCGCCGTAGTGCTGTGACAGGTAGCGGTCGCGGCGTGGATCCCACTCATCGTAGTCCACGCCATTGAGTATGCCGACGATGGCATCGGTGCGGCGGCGCAGCAGCGTCTCCATCCCCATGCCGTACTCGGCGGTGGTGAGCTCGCGCGCATAGGTTGGGCTGACGGTGGTGATGCGATCGGCGTAGGCGAGGCCGGTCTTGAGCAGATTGATGCGGCCGGCGGCGTAGTCGGCTGCGTCCAGCATCGACAGCGGCGCGCCGTGCAGCACCTCGGCCTGCACGTCGGCGCCGACGATGCCCTGGTAGCCGATGTTATGCACGGTGAGTACGCTGCGCGTGGACTCGAACAGCCGATCCCAGGCGTACGCCGAGCGCAGCAGCAGCGTTCCGGCCGCGGTGTGCCAGTCGTTGAAGTGCATGATCTGCGGCGCAAACGCCATGCGCTGGCAACACAGGAAAACGGCATGCGTCAGCACCAGGAAGCGGCGGTGCTCGTCGGCGTCCGAGGTGTAGAGCGAGGGGCGGCTGTAGACCGCTGGGCACTCGACCAGGTACACCGGCGCGCCCGAATCCGGCAGCTGCGCGCTCGATACCGAGAAGTCATAGCGATGCGTCCCGAGCGTGACCGACAGGCCGGCGAGCGCCTCCACCGGATGAATGTCCATGGCGTCGCGCGGGATGGTCGAATAGGCCGGCATGAACAGGCGCACGTCGTGGCCGTCGGCGTGCAGGTACTTGAGCAGCGCGCCGGACACATCGGCAAGGCCGCCGGCCTTGGCGAAAGGGGTCACTTCGGCCGAGGCAAAGCATATTTTCAGTGGCATCGCAGGATCTTACCGCAGCGCGAGACGCCCGTTGGCGAAGCCATTATCATGTTGCCATGCGAGCGCTGACGGTCTACCTGGTGCTGCTGCTGCTGTTGACGGTCTCCGTTGCGATCGGTGTGATTGCCGCGGATTGGCCGCGCTGGTGCCGCTGGGCGCACTGGTGCGCGCCCAACTGGCCGCCCGGCCACTGATTTTCGCGCGCGCCAGGCAATCCTCACCAGGGCAATCCTCAAGGCAGTTTCATGTCCATCAGTCCGTACGTGCAGCTGGAGCAGGAGTGGCGGCGTCTGCACGCTTTCCACGGCGCGCTGTCGCTGCTGCGCTGGGATGCGGCGGTGATGATGCCCCGCGGCAGCGCCGACGTGCGCGGCGAGCAGCTGGCAGCGCTCGAGACCGAGTATCACGCGTTGCTGACGACGCCGAAGATCACCCGGCTGCTCGACCGCGCGCAGGCCAATTCGCAGGGACTGGAGGACTGGCAACTGGCCAACCTGCACGAGATGCGCCGCCAGCGCGACTACGCGATTGCCACGCCGGTGTCGCTGATCTCGCGCCTGGCGCGCGCCACCTCGCGCGCCGAGGTGCAATGGGCGGAGGCGCGGCGGCAGAATAATTTCGACCTGTTCGCCCCGCACCTGGAAGAAGTGGTGCACCTGGTGCGCGACAAGGCGGCGCTGCTGGGCCAGGCGCTCGGCCTGCCGCCGTATGACGCGCTGGTGGATGAGTTCTCCCCGGGCATCGCGGCCGCCGACATCGACACCATCTTCAAGGCGCTGTCGCGCCGGCTGCCGAGCCTGATCCGACAGACGCTGGGCCTGCAGGCGCAGCAGCCATCGCTGCCGCTGACCGGCAAGTTTGCACCCGGCAAGCAGCGCGCGCTGGTAGTCGAGGTGATGCGCGCGATCGGATTTCCGTTCGACCGCGGGCGCATCGACGAGAGCGAGCATCCGTTCACCGAAGGGGTGCCGGGCGACATCCGCATCACCACGCGCTTTGACAGCGCCGACCTGTTCTCCGGCCTGCTCGGTGCGATGCACGAGACCGGGCATGCGATGTACGACCTCGGCCTGCCGCAGTCGTGGCGCGACCAGCCGGTCGGACGCGATCGCGGCATGGCGCTCGAGGAGAGCCAGTCGCTGCTGCTGGAGATGATCGTCGGGCGCAGCCGGGCGTTCGTGCAGTACCTGCGGCCGCTGCTGGAGAAGCATTTTTCCGTCAGCGGGCCGGAGTGGGAACCCGACAACCTGTACCGGCGCCTCAACCTTGTGCAGCGCAGCCTGATCCGCGTGGATGCCGACGAGGTGACTTACCCGCTGCATATCCTGCTGCGCTACGAGCTGGAGAAGAAGCTGCTGTCCGGCGAGCTGGCGGTGCGCGAGCTGCCCGAGGCATGGAACGCGGGCATGGAACAGCGGCTCGAGGTGCGCCCGACCGGCGCCGCCGATGGCTGCCTGCAGGACATCCACTGGGCGCTCGGATCGTTTGGCTACTTTCCGTCGTACGCGTTGGGCGCGGTGATTGCCGCACAGTTGTGGGAGAGCCTGCGCATCCACATACCCGACATCGAGCAGCAGATTGCGCGCGGGGAATTCAGCGGGCTGTTCGGTTGGTTACGCGAGCACGTGCATGGGCTTGGCGCCAAGGTCACGGTCAAGGAACTGATGAAGGACGCCACCGGCCAGCCGCTGTCGGCAACCGCGTTGCTGCGCTACCTGGACCACAAGTACCTGGAGAGCGCGCCGTGAGCGGGAGCGTGCCATGAGCGAGACGTCCGCGACGTTGCGGCGCCTGGGCGCGCGGCTGCGCGGCCTTGCCGGCAAGGCGATCCACGACTACGGCATGATCGAGTCCGGCGACCGGGTGATGGTGTGCCTGTCCGGCGGCAAGGACTCCTATACGATGCTCGAGCTGCTGCGCTCGCTCCAGCGCAGCGCACCGGTGCCGTTCGAGCTGGTCGCGGTGAATCTCGACCAGAAGCAGCCGGGCTTTCCGGCGCAGGTGCTGCCGGATTACCTGCGCTCGCTGGGCGTGCCCTACCACGTGATCGAACAGGACACCTACCGCGTGGTCAAGCGCGTGATACCCGACGGGCGCACGATGTGTTCGCTGTGCTCGCGCTTGCGGCGCGGTGCCCTGTACCGCTACGCCGCCGAGAATCGCATCAGCAAGATCGCCCTCGGGCATCACCGCGACGACATCGTCGAGACGCTGTTCCTGAACCTGTTCTACGCCGGGCGGTTGAAGGCGATGGCGCCGAAGCTGCGTTCCAATGACGGCCGCCACGTCGTCATCCGTCCGCTGGCCTACATCGCCGAGCGCGACATCGCACGCTACGCGCGCGGCATGCGCTTTCCGCTGATCCCATGCACGCTGTGCGGCTCGCAGCCCAACCTGCAGCGAACTGTCATCAAGGCCATGCTGGCCGCGTGGGAGCGCGAACATCCGGGGCGGGTGCAGTCGATCTTCTCAGCGCTGCAGCATGTGGAACCCGGCACCCTGGCGGACCGAAATCTGTTCGATTTCAGGCAGCTGCGGGCGCTCACCACCGGCGTAGCCGGGATGGAGGCCGGGGACGCCGTCGAGGGCGCCGTCGAGGACGCCGTCGAGGAAGAGGACTGGGACGACGATGGGCTGGAGGCACTGGCCGAGGCGCCCGCGTCACACCCCTGACCTGAGGTTTCGCGCGGGCGACGCTCAGCATCTGCGGACAGCGCCGCGCCGATTGGGTAGAGTTTGTGGCGATGCCCTCCACCTCCGCCACCAGCTCCTCGCGACGCGCGCAGCCAGCACGCTCGCCGCAGGCGTCGCGCTCGCTGCAGCCGCCGCGCGCGCGCCGGCTGGACTGGACGCGCCTTAGCGACCAGGAACTGCTGCAACTGCGCATCTGCGACCTGCGGCTCGACCTGCGACGCTCGCCGCTGCAGCGCTACGTGCGGCGGTTGTACGACGAGCTCGATGGACGCGGCATCCGGTTCCGGCCGCACGTGTGGCTGTCGGAGGAGTGGTTTTCGCCCGACGGCGTGCCGGGGATCGCGATGCCGTTCTACCTGGCGCACCCGCGGCTGATGCGCCTGGAGCGCAAGATGACGCGCGAGGTCGAGGGCAGCAACGTCAACTGGCTGATGCGCATCCTGCGCCACGAGGCCGGACATGCGATCGATTCCGCCTACCGGCTGCGGCGTCGCGCCCACTGGCGCGCGCTGTTCGGCCCGGCGTCCGAGCCGTATCGCTCCGGCTATCGTGCCCGGCCGGCCAGCCGCCATCACGTGCAGCACCTGGGCGACTGGTATGCCCAGAGCCATCCGACCGAGGATTTTGCCGAGACCTTCGCCGTCTGGCTGGCGCCGCGCTCGGGCTGGCAACGCCGCTATGCGTCCTGGCCGGCACTGCGCAAGCTGCGCTTCGTGCAGCAGGTGGCGGGCGAATTCGGTGCGCACCGCCCGCCGGTGCGCTGCCGCGATCGCATCGAACCGCTCGATCACAACCAGCGCACGCTGGCGCAGTACTACCGCAGCAAGCTGGCGCGGGCACGCACGCGCCGCGGCATGCTGGCCGACCGGCTGCTGCAGCGCGTGTTCGACACCGAGCCGGGAGCGCGCGCCCTGACTGCCGCGACCCTGCTGCGCTCCCACAAGCAGCAGCTGCTGGCCTTCATCATCCGCGCTACCCGCGTCGATCGCTACGGTGCCTACCAGGTGCTGCGCACGGCGATCGATCGCAGCGAGCGCCTGCAGCTGTATGTGCGCGGCGCGCAGCGCGACTCGCTGCGCGCGACCCGGCGCATGCTGCGGCGGATGGTGCGCCTGTACATGCGAAGCCAGGGCCTGCGACTGCGCGCATGAAAAAGCTGCGCACGCTGGTGGTAGTGCACTCGAGCCTGGTACCACCCGACAGCCTGGAAGGATTCTCGGAAAAACAGATCGACGAATGGCGCACCGAGTACGACGTGATCTCGACGCTGCGCAACGCCGGCCACCAGGTGCAGACCCTGGGCGTACTGGATTCGCTGACCGAGCTGCGCACCGCGCTGATGGAAACGCGGCCGGAGCTGGTGTTCAACTTGCTCGAGGAATTCAATGGCATCGTCACCTACGACCAGCACGTGGTGGCCTTCCTGGAGCTGATGCGCGCGCCGTATACGGGCTGCAACCCGCGCGGCCTGCTGCTGTCGCGCGACAAGGTGCTGTGCAAGCAGCTGCTCGCCTTTCACCGCATACCAACGCCGCAGTTCGCGGTGTTTCGCCGCGGCCAGCGCGTCACCGTTCCGCGCCGCCTGCAGCCGCCGCTGTTCGTGAAATCGGCTACCGAGGACGCCTCGCTCGGTATCGCCCAGGCCTCGGTGGTCGAGGACATCGCCAAGCTGCGCGAGCGGGTGCAGTTCATGCACGACCAGATCGGCTCCGACGCGCTGGTGGAGGAGTACATCGAGGGCCGCGAGCTGTATGTCGGCATGCTCGGCAACGAGCGGCTGACGCGCATGCCGGTGTGGGAGATGCGCTTCGGCTCGCTGCCGGAATCGTTGCCGGCGATCGCGACCCGCAAGGTCAAGTGGGACCGGGCCTACCAGCGCCGCTACGACATCACCACGCGCGCTGCCGATGACCTGCCGCCCACGGTGCTGCACCAGCTCGACCGGCTGTCACGGCGCATCTACCGCGCGCTGCACCTGTCGGGCTGCGCCCGCATTGATTTTCGCGTGCGCGGCGACGGCAGCGTGTTCATGCTCGAAGCCAACCCCAATCCCAACCTGGCGCGCGAAGAGGACTTTGCCGAGTCGGCCCGGGCAGCCGGCATGGACTATAGTGCGCTGCTCGAGCGCATCATGACGCTCGGCCGCAACTACCGGGTGGAGTGGCGCGATTTCAATGCCTGACAGCGGGTGCGTGATGGCGATTCGAACGGCATCGTACGGGTGGCTATCGGCACTATCGCTGGCCGCAGTGCTGCTGGCGGGCTGCAACAGCGAGGCCAAGCGGCGCGAGGCCGACTTCGACAAGCTGCTGAAGGCGCTGCCGGGCCAGTATGACAACCGCGCGCAGGCGGCCAGCGACCAGCGCGGCGAGCACGCTGCGGTGGCGCTGTTGATCCAGCCGGTGAACGCGATGACGGTGGGTAAAATCGTGATGTTCGTGCGCGAGACCGCGGCCAATGATCCGCGCCGGGTGCTGGCACAGCACGTCTGGACCTTCGATCTCGACAAGAAACAACACCTGGTGCAGAACATCTTCCTGTTCAAGGAGCCGGTGCGCTGGTTGCATGCCGCCGAAGATCCGTACCTGATGCAGTCGCTGCTGCCCGACGACCTGTCGGTGCTTGCGGGCTGCTCCCTGACCTGGAGCAAGACCGATTTTGGCTTCCAGGCAAGCACCAAGGCGGCTGAATGCAAGGGATCGGCCGGTGCCGAGGGGCTGCTGATCGAGCAGAGCGCTGAATTGCGCGGCACCGACCTGCTGCTCAATGAGCAATTGTCCGGTCCGGGCGGCGTGCTCGCAGGCAGCGCCGATTCCGCCTCGTGGTATCGGTTCGAGCGCCGCTCCGGCCCGTCGCAGAGTCCATAGAGGTCATCGAGGAGCAGCAGGTGGCGGCGGAGGTCGGTGCGCAGATCCAGGCAATCGCCGAGGTGGTACGCACCGCGGTCGCCCCGGTGTTCCTGCTGTCCGGCGTCGGGGTTACGCTGACGTTGCTGGCCAATCGGCTGGCGCGCGTGGTGGATCGCGCGCGGGCGCTGGAGCAGAAGGAGAGCAAGACCCACGAGGACGACATGCATGTGCTCGGCGGTGCGCTGCGCACGCTCGAGCGTCGGGCGCGGCTGCTGGGCCGCGCGATAGCGCTTTGTACAATCTGCGCGCTGCTGGTGTCGATGGTGGTGGTGGCGCTGTTCGTCGGCGCGTTCGTCGACATCCACCTGTCGCTGGTCATAGCGACGCTGTTCGTGGTGGCGATGCTGAGCTTCATCGGCGGCTTGCTGATGTTCCTGCGCGAGGTGTTCCTCGCCACCAGGGCGCTGCGCATCGGACTTACCGGCAACCGCGACGCGCCCCGCTAAGGTGGAAGCCCGGCGGTGGCCGCCGACAGTGGACGCCGACGGTGGCCGCCGCTAGGGCAGGCCGACCTCCGAATAGGAGATGGTCCAGGGTTCCAGCTCGGCTTCGGCCAGCCATTGGCGCAGCGGCGCATCGGCCAGCGTCGTGTCCATGTACGCCTGCGCCGGCGCCGACAGCGTCGCCCCGTAGCTGCGAAAGCGCAGTGCCACCGGCGCATACATGGCGTCGGCGAGCGAGTAATCGCCGAACAGCCACGGGCCGTGGGCGCCAAAACGGTGGCGGATATCGCACCACAGTGCATCGATGCGCCTGATATCGGCGGCCAGTTCCGCGGTCATCGGCGTGCGCCTGCCGGTGGCACGCGCATTCATCGGCCATTGGTTGCGCAGCGCGCCGAAGCCGGCATGCATCTCGGCGCTGACCACGCGCGCCAGCGCCCGTGCGGCAGGCTCGCGCGGCCAGCCGCGGCCGGTCAGCTCGCACAGGTATTCGCCGATGGCGATCGATTCCCACAGCGTCAGCTCGCCGTGCCGGAGCACCGGCACGCGCCCCGCCGGGCTGTGACGCGCGATCTGTGCCTGGGTGTCCGGCTGCGACAGAACGATCTGCAGCTCATCGAACGGCAGGCCGAGGTGGCGCAACAGCATCCAGGGCCGCAACGACCAGGACGAGTAGTTCTTGTTGCCTATCACAAGCGTGAATTCGGCCATGTTCTCCCCTGTATTTGGCCTGTCTTAGCACTCGACCGGTGCGGCTGCCAGCGCGGCAGACTTCTTGCAACGTAAGAATCGTGATGCGGTTATCTAAGGTTAAGCGGCATTCATGTTCAACTCAAACTGAGTAATGCTGGTGCCGCGGATTTCCGGAGGACGAAGTCATGCAGCCATCTGAAGACAGCGATCGGGTATTGGCAGTAGCGAGCCTGCGAGAGTACTTCCACGATGCACTCCAGGGAGCGCTGGCGCACCAGCATGTGGCAGTGGAGGACCAGACTGAGCAATACGTGGTCAACCTGTTGACGCTGTTCGCACGCTCTGAACAGCTGTACGAGCGTACCCCTGACGGCGTGCGGCTGCGGCCGCTGGTGCAGATGCTGTCCGATGCGCTCGAGGCGCCCACCGCTATCGAGCGCGAACGCGGCCTGCAGAGGCTGGGCGACGTGTCGCTGTTCATCGCCGGGTTCTTCGCCCACAGCTTTGCGCGCAAACTGATCGACATCAATTACCACATCGCCATGGGCGGGAGCGCCTATGGCACGCTCGCCGACGGCCTGGCGCGCGGTCGCAGGCAGGTCATGGCCCGGGTCTACGCGGAGCTGGCGGCCAAGTTCCTGCCGCTGGTGGATGCGCTGGGGGAGATCAGCGATGCCGCGCGCCGCTACACACAGGCCGACATCCTGCGGCTGTACGAGATCTGGCTCAAGACCGGCAGTCCGCGCGCCCGCGGCCTGCTGCGACAGCTCGGGGTCGAGGCCACCCCGGTCGCGCTGCTGCCGAACTGACGAGCCGCACGCAGGTACGCGGCCATGGTGCTCCAGCAACTGCAGGATCTGCTCGCCGGCATCTACGACCTGCCGTTGCCTTACAACGTATACGACTTCCTGTTCACCGAGCGCGAGCGGCTGCCGAGCGCGGTGCGCGACACCGATACCGATGAGCAGGTGCTGGTGCTCGATGAGGGCGGCGCGGCGGCGGTCGGGTTGTTCCTGGATGCGCAGCTGCTCGAGCGCCTGGCACTGGCCAATCCGCTACAGGCGCTGCACGGCGGCAACCTGGCCGACTACTGGACCGCGCTCGAGGGCGTCAGCCATTTCATCTACCTGGCATGGAATGCCGGCCACGACCGTGGCGTGTCGCTGCTGGAGCTGGAACTGCAGGCGGAGATCGACAAGTACGTGACCAGCTGGTGGCTGCTGCGCGAACAGGACCCGGCGCACTATCCGGCCGGGCTGCATCGGCTGCTGTTCGAGCGCTGTCGCATCGATGCGCGCCTGGCCGGCGGACGCGCGCGGCTGTATCGGGAGGCTAACCAATACGCGGCGCGCTTCTGCAGGCACCTGGAGCGGCAGCTGTCGGCGCAGGCTGCGGCCTGCCGGGGCGAGGCGCTGGCCGAACTACGGCGGTTCTATCGGCTGAGCCGCGAGCGCAAGATGAGCCACATTCAACGCAACGGCTAGGTCTTCGCAACGGCCAGGTCTTCGCAAGGGCCAGGTCTTCGCAACGGCTGGGTCTTCGCAACGGCCAGGTCTTCGCAACGGCTAAGTCTTCTTCTTCGGCGCGTCCTGGTTCA
>Ga0209611_10011976_pt1 | contig 12311 bp, 6 predicted proteins | sample S1TSphgellanicum_3_FD_187693 | JGI IMG/M metagenome (GOLD analysis project Ga0209611, IMG submission 187693) | Host-associated microbial communities from peat moss isolated from Minnesota, USA - S1T2_Fc - Sphagnum magellanicum MG (SPAdes) (version 2) | ecosystem: Host-associated > Plants > Peat...
TGGGGCGGGGAAGTAGCCAAAGAATCCCGAGCAACATGAACAAGCGAGCTTGAGACCACCCATCAAAGAATCGAACTGGGGGCGTCATTTCATTTGAAACAAACCTCCATGAATGATTGGTTCGAGGGAAGCCTGATTGTAAGGAAGTGAAAATTGACCGACCTCCATACAACTTGCACTCTAATTCACATTAACGAGCTTGGGCTTGGGATGGATAAGTTTTAGATGTGTTATCCCGATCGTTGTTGAGTCATGTTTAGATTTCGTATTGTATTGTAGCTGGTCTCTCTCTACTCCGTAACACACTCATCGGTTTTGGGCATTTGTTATCTGACACACCTCACCTCTAGATGCGCAATAAGGGGTGTCAAAATATTGTATACCTTTGAGGCGTTCACACAAATTATATATATATATAATTTAATTTTTTTTTAAATGTCGAAAATTTCCAAAAAATATTTTTTCAGAAAATCAAGATTTTTTAAAAAAAAATTCAAGAATTTAGTATTTCAGCAAACATGTGCCAAAAGATGCCAAGGTTCTAAGGTAGTATATACTATATACTTGCCTCATTGCGGCCGAGAATCGATTTCGGAAGTTGATACATGACCACCAACCATTATGAGTCTGCTACATATGGATTTTACATGTTTTTCAGGTGGCCACCGATTCCGTCATTTCCTTTTGACCCGATCAAGTTATTATGACTTGCCGGTGCTACTTCACCACCTAAGTGCCAACCACATGTCTTCGAGGGAACATGCCATAGAGGACACATTTTTTACGTCTTATTTCCTCACTCAGGGGAGGCCGCCAACTTTTTCAATACTTCAAAATGTGTCCGCCTCAACGTAACATGAACTTGATTCAGGGGTTTGCCTAGGTCGGAAAACTAAAGTCCTTGTCTGGTGCCGGCCTTGTGCCCACCGGCCCAGGCTTGAAGTGCCACCCATTGAAGCAAAGTGGGCTACAAGATTGTAACCGGTTGGCTTGGCTTTTCCAACCGGTTTGCTAGGGGAAGTCCTTCGGGAGTGAGACATATGAACTTTTTTTACTCTTTAGTAGTGTTTGGAACAAGGGTTGGTTGGTATAAGGAAAGAGAAGATGATTCAAGAGTTGCTTTTGTCCCTCAAGCAAAGCCAAAATCAAAGTGCATCACTTCAATCAATGTAAGAAAATCCTCGGCTTTCATTTCAATGCAATGTGCTTGGAAGGCTTCAAGGGATGATGCTTCTCAAAAAGGTTTCAAGGGATGCTTTCGTATCACAAAAAAGCAAAGCATTTTTGGATCATAATTTGGACTCTACACAGCCTCGGGATGGATATGCTCCCTCATGTTCATTGTTGAGTTATGCAAAGGCGCAATGGATGGATGGATGGATGGATGAATTATGTGACCCCCCCTCCCTCAATGAGCACCGACCTTTGCACCATCCATTGGAAAGTAGTTAGTTGTGGATGAAACCTTGGCAACCTATAAAGAAATCCTCTTATTTCTACCTCACACAACCTACTTACCTACCTATGTAAATGAGTTAATGTTATTGAAGCAACTTGCGAATGTAAGTGGTTATTAAGTAGGTCAATACATGTGAATGGTTTGTAACTAGATAATAACCATTGTGGTTAGTTATTGAACATGAATGCAATGAAAAAGTGTTTATTATCCACACACCACCATTTACATTACATTGTGCACTCGTTGGTGGGTTTAGGGTTCACCACTGTGGTTAGTTCATTGTGGCAATGGATATGCCTTCTTCTTCTCGTGTTCAAGGTTGAGGTATGCAAGATGCAATAGTCCCATTGGTCAATTCACATAGTATCATGTGCATTGAAGAAACACGTGCAAGAGTGGACAAAAAAATGATTAAAAAAAATGAATTCATTATTAGAATCCATATCTAATACATTTGTTCAATAAATTGGTTTTTAAATAAAAGCCTTTAAATGATATGTTAAAATTAACATCTCTTTTCACATCCAAGTTAAATTGATCTCACTCTCAACCTTTTAAAACATTTTCACTAAATTTTGGTTTTTAAAAACATCAATTTAAGTATCCAAATGGACTTTGCAAATCTTTGCCCATTCTAATGGAATAGTTTCACAAATACAAAATTTTGTAACTTTATTTTTTGAACTTTAGTGTTATTACCAATGTCGATTAGTTAGTGAAAAAAGATCAAGTTATAAATAAGGTTATCAATGGTTATTGATAATTTATTAGCTAGTTTTTGATTTTTTGATAATTGATTAATAACCTACCTGGCCATGTATAATTAAAAAAAACCTTAACTAACAATTATTGAAATTTCAAAATATGATAACCTACCTAAATGTTGAAAATTCTCATCTAGATAAGTTATTAATATTTAAACCCTAAAAATAATAACCTACGTAAATGTTTCATCCATGTAGGTTATCAGGTAGATTAAACTTTAAACCTTTTCATTGTAAATTGCAACACCTTTTCTTAGTTTACCCAAAAAAAGAACCCCCCAAAATGAAAAAATCTTGAAACCTACCTTAACTTGCCAATGTCAACCTAGTTATCAAAAAAATAATTTGATAATTGACTCTTATGCATAACATGTGGTTATAAATTTAAAACTATTACTTATGCACCATGATGTGCATGACTTGCTTCAATTGTAAAATTGTTCTTTTATTGAGTATTAATTGTTTTGGTGTAATCATTTCAAAGTTGGAAATACTTGAATTTAAAGTTTCATTTCCTTGAGTCCTATTATTTTAACATTTTTCATATTATATTTGAGTTTTATGAAATAATACTTGTGCAACTTAAAGAAAACTATCACCATAAGATCCATAACAATCTGCTACAATGTGTTTTTACCAATATCACCTTAAGAAGAATGAATGAGATGGAGGAATGTTGAGCTTTAAAAACATCCTCCACCACACCCTATAAAAGGCATGTGAATGGTATTGTGGCAAGCTTAATCATGGATTCCATGAAAACCAAAACCTTACCTCATTACCATCATTTCTTGGTAAATCACACAATTGGTACCACAAAATAATTTCTATCCCTCACATTGTAGCACATGATGTTGGGTTTAACATTCCTATTATGGGCAAGCAATCATGTGTATGGGAAGACCCACCATATTCATGCATGATCCTTGTTGTTCTTCTTGTCACCATGGCAACACAAGATGCAAAAGTTAGAAGAATGAAGAAGGGGAAGATTTTTGTGGTAGAGGAAAATAAATAGCTTTGTAGGAACATGTTTCGTGTATCCAAAGATCCAATTATTGGAAATAAGTGAAAAAATAAAACTTTTTAGGAGCACATAGCTTTGCATTACAACAACGATTTTGGCTTGCTAATTTTGGAAAGTGCCTAATTAAGAGCTAGGGAAACAAAATGTGACTCAATAAAACATGGTCTCCAATTTTTGCATTGAATGAAAATGGTGTTTGTAGTGAGGATGTTATTTGAAAAGCTTTGGAATTATACAAGGCCATTGAGCACCCTAAGAATGCATACTTCATGTTCATTCATTGTTGGTTGTTCTTCAAAGATAGGTGTATTTCAGTGGGCACAAACAAAATCAAAGTTAGAAAATTTCATGCCCATGAAGAGGCTTAGACCTTTATTTACAATAAATGTCCGCATAAAAAAAGTTAGAAAATTATGTGCCCATGATGAGGTAGGCTAAACCTTTACTTGCAATAAATGTAATCAATGCTAGTGAATTTTTTTTTTAAAAATGAAAAATTACTAAAGGTGTAATTGTGGCTCCAAGCTTGAAGTGTTTTTAATATAGTTGTGTATGAAAAGAAGACCAAAAAGCCACAAAAATGAAAAAAACATGCAATTAAACAAACAAAAATCACTCTCGACATGACAAATATCATATTGAAAAATGTATCCATTTTGGATGAAGGAAGTGCATTAACACTTTTTACAATTTATGATGATCAAGGGCCAAACACAAATGTGCATGATATTTGCAATTTTGATACCAAGAAAAACTAATGAAACTGAAACATTGCCTTTAGCCTTAACCTTTATTATGATTATCACACCCATCTATGCATCAACCCTTTTTGTAAACATGCCAATCCCGTTTATAAATGTGTTGACCCTTTTTGCATCGGTGTCGATTTCATCAAATTCATTGCTAAATGAAACAATAGAGGAATAAGGTGCTAGTGATTTTTTTGGTGAGCTTGAATTATGTGCATTTTCTCTCTCTTATACAAGCATTAAAAAATATATAAAATGATTAGCACAAAATGTGTTATCTTCACAAAAAAGAACAATGGGTTGTGAGTTTTTTTTATTTGTTTGTGAGCTTTTGCAATGGCCAAAACCTATGGTGCTTGTGATTTTTTGTGAGAATTAGCCATGGCTAGAAGAAGAACAAAAGAAAAGTCTATAGGTGATGATCCATGAGAGTCAATTATGGCCATAATCAAAGCATGCTTGTGAGCTTTCATTAGCTTTGGTGATGGCTATAAGAAAAGAAAAAAAGATTGCATGTGTTTTTGTTGTGAACTTTGGCTATGGCTAGAATAAAAGGATGCTTGTGAGTTTTATAAGCTTTGATGATGGCTAGAAGAAGAGAAGAGGAGGTTGCAAGTGATTTTTCACAACCTTCAACCATAACAAAGTATGTGTGAAGGCTAGAAGAAGAGAAGAGGAGGTTGCAAGTGATTTTTCACAACCTTCAATCATAGCAAAGAATGTGTGAAGGCTAGAAAAAAAGAAGAGGAGATTGCAAGTGATTTTTCATGACCTTCAACCATGGCAAAGAATGTGTGAAATAAACGACAATTATAATTCATGTAGTTAGAAGGTTTATTGTTTCGTGATTGTTAGTGATGAGTTTACTCAAAGGGCTTTGGATACTAACATTTATATGGATGTTTGCATAGTAATGAGTGGAGATGCCCTTAGTTGAGGTGCCTACCGTATAACAAGAAAAAAATTACAATTTAACATTATACTAAATAATGAAGTTATTGTGCTTGAGAACTTCATTCAATTTTTTGGCATGGCAAGCACACAACTTTTCGAATTTTTGAAATTTTCAAAAAAACAATTAATTAGTGCCTAACCAGCCAAGGTACTCCATACAGATAATTGTTTCTAGAGTCCTCCCCTCTCAAAAGCTACATGGGGTTAACCCTAACTTGGATAAGGTATATTGAATCAGGACCAAAAATTGGGCTCATGGTAATGACTAATTCAGAGCATAGTACCAAAGAAAATCCAGAAATTGTACTTGAAGAAACAAATTAAGAAGTTCTAAAAGCCAAGTTAGCTTTGTGCTCAACTTCCCAAATCCCTTGGAGAATGAAACCCACATGCCAACTTTCTCCTTGTGTTGTGTAAAGCATGCCAAGAGGCATGAATTTGGAGGGCATCTAAAATTCTTGAAAATCCCACCTACACAAGAACCTACTCCTTATTATGCATGCTCCTTAAGAGTTGGACGGATCTTATACCTACTTCTACTTGTAGGTATGAAACCCATCCCCTTCCTATCTATGCCTTGTGATATGTGTATATGTCTAGGTTTACAATAACCCTTTGCCTCGTCTTTTACTATGGGTAAATCCATGGGTGAAGGACATTCTGAAAATGCAAGGCCATACTTGATTATACCCCATCATCTTAGGTCACTTCTTTTGACAATGCCCTTAGCTTGTGGTTTTACCCTACATTAAATACTATACGGCAATATAAAATGAAACCCATCGGCCAACTTTGCAAGCACTAAACATCATATAAGCAAATGAAATCGAGAGACCAACTTTGCATAGTGAAGTTGTTTGTTACTTAAGAGGTGCTTCTTAGATGGCAACTGATAAATGCAATGAAATTGTTATGGATTTTCCCCTATGCAATGCAAACACAAGCAGACATCATCTTATCAGCAATGACCTAACTAAATATCTATGAAGGAAAGGTAGTTTGTTTTGTTTTGTAGTTATGAGATCCACCGAGCCTGGATGCTTTCTGATCATGTTCTTGGTGTCTTTGGAAAGCTCTCGAAGAGGAGGGGTGCATGGGCTTGGTTCCATCATGACGGTTGGACTTGCAGTGCAAAAGGTATTGAATATTGAATGATTTTGTCACTGAAAATTAAATTAAATTAAATTAAATTAAATTAAATTGTAGCTTAAACTTTTGGAGGAATTAGAATGTGCCGTCTTTGGTGTTGTTGGAAAGATCTTGATAAGAGGATTTAATGGAATTTAGTTGGTAAGATTTGGATTCAGAATATGGGAGATATTGATCTTTAAGTGATTTTTTTGCAGCTGAAAATTCAAATAAATTCCCAAAAACCAGATTTTGGAAGGAAAAATCAGTTGAGGACGTGGTAACACTTGGGCCAACGGCACAGGCCACACTAGTGGTTATGGAACCGACAATAGTAACAAATTGTCATGAAATTCACCCTATTGCAAAGACAAGCTTAGACCCCATCTTATGTTCTTTTCAGAATTTGGTGTTCCCAAATGTATTCCATATTGTTCCTTCATGTTCCCACCAAGTGCTTGTTGATTATTAATTATGTTCTCAATTAGTTCCCCAAGTTCCCAATAGGTTCAACCCAATAGTAGCACAATATGTTATTCACAATATGTTTTGCCCAAAGTCTTTCGACTTGTAACCTATATAGGTAGCCCTAAAAGAGAAGACAATAATCTAGTGTTATTTTGGCTAAATTTTGTGATGTAACCACATCAGGGATGATCCACAAGAGAAATTAGCCAAATTTGGCTATAGGTCAGAGAGGAAAATATAAAATTTTAAGAATCCTACTATATTTTGGCAACATGCTAGAGAGCCTATCTTCTGTACAACACTGACATAGAAGGGAACCCATAAATCTCAACAACATGCAAACCATTTGAGTTGAATAACAATATTGTCTTATTCGCAAAGATGAAGCAAATGGAACAATTGATTGGTTATGAAAAATACTTCACAAACATGAAAGGCAATGCTCGTGTAGGCTCTTCCTTGTCGGATAGAAGTCTAAAATCCCCATTTAAAAATACATATTGTAGTAGTACCTTTACCATTCCAACAATAAATTAAATTATTTTCAATATATATATATATATATATAATTTTTTAATATATATTTTTTTCCCCTCAGAAAATCAGCTAGTTTCAATGCCAAAAGGTTTAGAAATTGTTTAGATTTTTATTTTATTTTTTGACTGCCTCCTGCCCTAAAGCTTGGTGGTGCGCCGGTGTATCTTCTTAGTGCAAAATTACTTGGCATTTTTTTTTCTCACCTGAACTGTGTAGGAATTTTCAGAATTTTTTAAAATTGTAGTGTCAAAGTGAAAAATGGAAAAAATAAAAAATTGTCACAAAATGGTAGAGGTACTACTACGGTATTAAATTTTTTTGGTTAAAAACCCATTTTATTTCACACGAATTTGTTGCTCAAGGGGAAATGAAGGATGCAAAAATTAACCATGGGTGACTTAACATAACCGTGGTGGAGGAGAAGGATTGCACATATCATGACTTTGAAGTTTGTGCGACGGGTTGTTTCTCTCGGCACTATTGATCACCTTTCAGGGTGTCATGAATGGAGGCTCTCTTGTTTGACTCCCGAAGTCTCGTTGGAGGCTTGAATTAGAACGTGGTGCATTGCATGTGGTATTATTTTTCAATCCGTGTGTGTTTGGTGTGCATCGTCTTTTGAAAAATTGGACCCTTGAATGCACATGTTTGTTTGAGTATTTTGGAAATGACATAATAAGAAGAAGAAGAAGAAGAAACGGCCACTTGTAAGGCCCCTAGTTAACCCCAAATAAGAAAAGCTTGAAGGGCTAAATTTAGGGCCACTTTGGACACTAGGTAGAGCAAGAACACCCATGAAATTTCTCAAATGGGGCCATTTTTGTGCATGGAACATTATTTAAGGCCCTTTTTTTTTGGGTGTAATTTAGACTTGGACTAGGAAAGACCCAAAAGGCCAGAAATTATTATTTTTCATTGTGGGCTCAATTGTGACAACTTGAAATGGTTGGAAGTGGAGCATTTGGTGGCTATTGGTTTTTGGATATTTGGCTATTGGCTATTGACATTTGGGTTCTATTTGGCTTTTCTATTGGCCAAAGACATGCAAGGGTCCACGTTGCTTCAAATTGGACCCCACTTCTGATTGATTTTTGGACCTTGGTCTGGTATTTTTTAAAAAATTAGCCATTAAAAAATTATGCCTAATTTTTGCCACACCCGGGAATATGAATATGGCAAGTTCAAAACCGAAGTACGAGTTTGCTTATAATTATTGAACACTAGAAATTTCCCTTCATATAGGTGGGCGGGGCTCCCGCCCGTCGTATAAGCAAGCCTCATGTGGGGGCGTTTCATGGCATTTCAGGGCCGCCGTCACAGTTCTATTTTTTTTTGGGGGGCAAAATTTCAAAATGCAGCGGCCGAGGGGAAAAAAAAAAAAAAAGTCTATGGCAAGAGGGTACAAAGGAATTTTTTGGAAAAAAATCCTCAATATCAGGTAGCCATATTTCTAGGGTTTAGGGTTTAGGGTTTAGCCTAAACCAGTGTTGTACTGGTATATGGGGAACAACCTAGGTATATGGTACTGGTATGTATACTGATCCAATACCCAGTACCAGGCGGGTATGAAAGTACTCAAGACCAATATCCGGCTGATATGTGAAAAGGGTCATACCAGTGCAACACTGGAAAAAGCTTTTTTCCTCGCCATATTTTAAATACTAGATTCTTGGAGATTGCCATAACATAGACGGTTTTTAGAAAAATTATACTGTCCTGTCTGAATTGTAGCCAAATTTGGCTATTTCCTCTTGTGGATGATTGCCCATTGTGGCCACATGACAAAATTTGGGGGGAAAAAAAACCATTTGTGCTGCCCAAGGTTAGTATGATATAATAATCTCATAATTCGTGGAAAAACATTTAGCACTATGTTTTTATTTTTGAATGGATTTTTAACACTGTGATTTCACTTCATAATTTGATTTAAGTGAATATTTTTAAAATTAGAAAATTCGCAACATCAATCTCCAATTTTTCGCTTGATTAGGTAACCATCAAAGTTGGAATTTTTTTTTAAAATAAAATAAAATCTACCCACTTAAACCACCCCGCACCTAACCCAAATAAATAAATAAATCCCTTTGGCCCCCTCCAAACTACCCCAAAAAACGAAAAAGAAAAGAAAAAAAATGACCCAGAAATAAGCAATTTCCAAAAGCATCTAACGGGCAGCTTTTTAAAAAAAAGGATGGACAAGCCCTAGGTCTCCAACCTAAAGAGGCTCGGAAATCTGGTTCGGAAGAAGGAGGTTCGGCCGCCGCCGGCGACGGGTGTACGAGGTTCGGGGACAGCGCCGCCGGCCCCGTCAGTTCGTCGGCCCGGTCCCGGGGGCGGGCCCTTCTCCGGCGTTCTTCGCGGAGAGCGAGGGAGCTGCTATATGAGGCAGCTGCTGCTCCTCCTTGAGCTTTTGTCGCGTCGATTTTCCCGTGGTTTTGTCCAAGAGAAATCACTCGTGTATTTAAGCTCCGAGTTTCTCTTTCCCCATCTCGGGTTTTCATTGTTTTTGCTCTACTTTCCAGCGAAGAAGAAGAAGAAGAAGTTTTCCAAGATTTCAACTTCTTTTTCTTGTTGTTTTTGTGGTTCTCCAGGCGTAGAGATTAGCGATTCCGTTTCCGAGAGCTTTGTTTCTGAAATCTTATTCGGGTTGTGGTTTTCTGAATTGGTGCTAGCTAGTCCACAGCTGCAGTCCTCACAGCAGCCAGTTCGCTGAAATTATATAGAGACGAGCTTTGTGCGTGTTTTTTTTCCTGAGCCGACGAGATTTGTGAAGTACTGCAGGACCTAGCAAGTACTGAGCTTGTGAATTGCAAGATTCTTCTTGTGGTTGTGATCGGAAAGAAGCAGTTTTCTGAGTCAGAGTTCGCTGCTAAGGTCAGGTCTCTTGAGAACTTCCGCAGTACTTTCGGGGCGAACTTTGAATGAGCTTTTGGTTGTTTCCTTTGCCTCTAGCTGCTGGAGGGAAGCGGATGATCGAAAGATCTTGATCTTTTTCACCCGAGAAGTTTGGCAATTCATCCTCGGAAACACATATCTTATTGTAGCTACAATACAACAAGCTGTGGCCGCAGGCGTGACAATATTCCCGAAACCGCTTCTGGGGGGAGACGGAGTCTATGAGGATTCAAGCGGAAATGAGCTCCATGAATATTGTGGGATTTCATGCAGGACGATGCAGCAGCAGCGTCGACGTTGTGATGCCGGTCCCGACGGTGTGAGCGTTGCGGTGGTCCTACAAGCCGAGTTCTAGATTAACCCGGTGAGTGCAGCGGGTAGCTTTAGATCCATGAACTCGACTGCTCCATGCAGCTTTGTTCTCAGAATGAAGCTTGAAATTTTATGCTCGGATTGAGAATCTTCGCCGGATGATTGCTCTGATGCAGCTAGCTAGTTGCGGTGGAGACAATCACTGCTGTTCTTTGTAATCTAGTCACTAGTATATATCTACTGCATTGGTTCACGACACGAAGCTGCTTCTTGCACTGCAACTAGAGATGCTCGTAACAATAATTCAACTAGGATTCATGCAGAAAATTATCCGGCTGCCGGAGCTTAATAATTGTAGTTACTAAGATTCTTGCGAGGGAAAAAAAAAATCCTAGTGTCTTGAAAGTAGCTGCTGTACTGCATGCAGCACGTGATCATCATGCATGAGCTGCAGGTCATGGCCGACGTTATGTGTACTCGATCATGAAACAAAACAATAATCTGCTGCAGGTTGCAGGAGCTGTAGTAGTAGTAGTAGCAGTTCTCGTACTAGACTTGCAGAGGAGGAAAGCTAATCATCATCGCTCATGAATGTTCCAGCAGCAAGAAAATCCTAATTACTACAAACAGAAACAGAGGAGGAGGAGGAGAAGCTCAAGCTGAAAAACAAGAAGAAGAAGCAGAAGGGGCAAGAGGAGGAGAACTTGGGACCAGGAACAACTAGAGCTGCTGCTGCTGCTGCTGTTGCAGGCAATCTAGATCTGCTGCAATTAGTGCAAAGCTGCAAGCATGAAGATGAGTGCTGCTGCACAACAACAACAACAACAAATACAGCAACGGACGCGGATCGGGAATTACGAAATAGGAAAGACATTGGGGGAGGGGACATTTGCTAAGGTGAAGTATGGCAGACATGTGGACACTGGTGCAAGCTTTGCCATCAAGATCATCGACAAAGACAAAATCCTCAAACACAAGATGGTCCAACAGGTACAAAATATCTTAGCTCCTCCTCAGGTTCTTCATGAACTATTTCATCAACATCTTGTTGTTTTCTTCTTGTTCTTCCTTCTTTGTCCTTCGTGAAGGAACAAAAAAACAAAGACATTCTTGCAAGAAATGAGATTTTCATGAAGATCTTGCAAACAACTCAGTTGGGTGCAACTAGTTGAGAATCTTGATGAAGAACTTCGTCTTCTTCTTCATCATCAAGAAATTATAATAATTTTCTTGCAAAACATGATTTTTCATGAAGAGAATCAGATTGCACAAAATTTTACACTTTCAGAGTGCAAACTTATTCTTTCCAATGTCAAAGTCTTCTTCTTCTTCTTGTTTGTCTTCTAAATTTTCTTGCAACAAATGAAATTTTCATGAAGAATTGATTGGAACTTCATGAATTTTCATGGGATTCAACTTGGGTTGCCAAGAGATTGCAATTCCTCCATGAAGTAAATTTAATGTTGCATCCCAAAGTTTGTTAACTTACCCACTTAGTGGCTTGAAAATCATGAAACTCCAATTTTTAGCAGCAAAAATTTCATTCTTCTAAACAAGTTTTCCACAATAATATTCTTAAATTGAAAAACAATTTTCAGCAAAATGCTTCTGAACTTTTTGCCCCCACACTATTCTGGTTGCAAATTTCACAGTTCCCATAGTGCAAATTGTTTGTATCTGCACAGATTTTGTACTAGGTGGTTTGTATAATAATAATTCTGTTAAAATTACAAGTATTGTTGCTGTCCGGGATTTGATTGTTTTTCTCTTTGTTGATTTTATTGCTTGTAGATCAAGCGAGAAATCTCCACCATGAAGCTTGTGAAGCATCCTAACATTGTGCAGATCTTCGAGGTAAGCCAGTGCCCATTTCAATGAAAATTGGTCTCTTGAAAAAGAGGATATGAATCATCATGGGTAGATTAGAAGAAAATTGTACTTCTTTTCAAATTTTTTGCATTTCATAGGGGTTTGTTTTACCAAAACAATTGTGGGGTTTTTTTTTTTTTCTTTCCCTG
>Ga0209611_10011981_pt1 | contig 12307 bp, 15 predicted proteins | sample S1TSphgellanicum_3_FD_187693 | JGI IMG/M metagenome (GOLD analysis project Ga0209611, IMG submission 187693) | Host-associated microbial communities from peat moss isolated from Minnesota, USA - S1T2_Fc - Sphagnum magellanicum MG (SPAdes) (version 2) | ecosystem: Host-associated > Plants > Peat...
CCAAACCCAAATTTACTTAAATTTTTAATTTTAGATTTTTATTGAATTTTCAATGATAAAAATACTCAAAATTCAATAACTCCTACATGTATTGCAAGTGTAAACATTATGAAATCAGCTTGATGCACCCATACTCCTTGGTATCTTTCTCATGGTACCAAGAACAAAGTCAAGGCCTTGTGGTTTGGGAGATCTCCCAAAAAAAAAAATCAAAACGAACAAATTATCTTCTATAATAGTAGGATGATACATAGCCACAAACTACCCAAACAAACACTACATAAGGTATTATAAAGTCAGCATGACCACAACACATGGTGCCACTTCTTGTGTCGCTTTTATTATAATTCTATTTTGTTCTGCTATATAAAGATATTCCACTTTTTAAGAATATGTACTTTTTTTTGCCTAAAAATCTTACCTTTTGCCAATGGTCTTTGAGCTCATTCATTGCTAGGGTTCCAAAAAGGATGTACCTAAAAAAGATTTGAAAAGGATGATTTAAAATTTTTATAGCCTTTAGAATATTGCAACTACGATATATTGTTGTGTTCTTACTATTAGAGTATTGAGAAACAAGCTTTAAAATTTTCAATAATTATTGGATGATGCATAAAACTAGTCCTTTTCAATCCTTGACTAATTTACGATCAATTGTCCATATTACAATTTTTTATGAAAAAATACAAAATAATGTATAACATGATGCAATTGATTTCAAAAATTTTGTACAAGAAAACCACATGACTCCCTTTATGCAACTATATGTTCATTAGATTAATTTGATGAGAAAATGAATCATATGAAAATTTCAAAGTCTTGAAATTTTGAGACAAAAGGTTGCAAGGGAAATGATTTTTTTATTAAATTATTCAGTTTTTTAAAAATATTTATTAGGTTCAAATTTTGTAACTTTAAATCTAGGTCACATGTGCAAGAAATAATCATCCAAAAACACATTTTTATTTGATTTTTGAAACCCATTTTGGCATTATCTATGTTTTGCTTGTAAATCAAAATATTTATGTACAATTATGTACACATGTGAAAATCACCACCACCACATGAATTATCTTATCTTGGACTATTCAAAAAAAATTTAATCAGATTTTTTCATTTAAATGGTATTTGTAGAAAAATAACCCAAAAAAAGTCCTAAAATCTTTTTTTCTTTTTTTTGATACCCCAACCATGAATGGACCCTTCTTCTTTTCTTTAATTATTTTCAATTTTTTCACTCCACAAAAGTAGCAAATTTTTTATTGAAAACACATTTAACACTTTAAAACATATTTCACACTCAAAAAAATCAATTTTCTCTCAAAAATTTGCAAAGTGATGAAAATTCATCACCAAAGAAATTCATTAAATTCAACCAATAAAAGGATATTTCAATGTGAAAATACAAACCAAAGTTAAATATACAATTATTGGACCCATTACACATGATGAGCAATTCTACACATGTTATGAACACAAACACATCTTTGAAATTTATTGCATTTTTTGAAAGATGTGGCATTGATGGAGATTATGGAAGGGGCAAACCTATATATGTAATATACACATATATGAATTATTTTCTAGATGTGATATATGCATATTTTTAAAAAGTGTTAATCATTAAGGTCCAAAAATATTTACTAATATATTTTACATACCCATTGTAAATGCAAATAAAGTTTGCCAAAGTATTGTACGGGGTATAACTAAAAAAGATAATCACACCATTAATAAACAAGTTAATTGTTTGTTGCATGTGTCACACATTCCTATTTTGATGTTTATATTATCATTGTTATCACACATATAAAACATAACATGAAAATACTTTGAATGGTACACCATGTCCAAACTAAATGATCATTCACCTACAATGAAAACAACAATCCAAGCCCCACACTTCAACACCACAAAAATGTGAAAACTAACATTGTGCACAAAACACATAACATTTGTATACAACGATAGAGTGTGTTGGATTTTCAAATCACCAAAAGTGATTTGAGATCATAGAAACTAGGATCATATCCTATCCTCAAAGCATTTTAAACATGTTCACACCTAACTTAATTCAAAATGAAAACTCAACAACTAAGCTAACCCGATTTATCCCTAATCAACTAGGACCTAACTAAATATTAAACTAACACACCTAACACATGGTTTTTTTTTGTGCAATTTTTAATTTTAAGGGACACGTTTTAACAATCATTCACAAATCTTATAACAATTCAACATGTAATAGCCATGGACATGTCCAATCTAAGTCAATATATTATAACACTTTTCAAGTTTGGTGGTAATTAAATGATTTTTGGAAATTTTGATTTTTAATTACTTTTTTTAAATGCCAAATTTTTTTAATAAATATTACCATTGATGCCAAAATGTTAAAAATTGGGCCAGTTTTCCATTTTGATTGAATTATTATTGCATAATTTGGTTTTTTCCCTAGATAATGATTAAGGTTTGGAGGTTCATAATGTGATGATGCACCCTTAAGTTTGTTAAATGGTATTGAGGTTTTAAAAACTTATCAATTATTAAGTTTGTAATAGAGTGAAAATCCAAGGCTCGTGATCCATAACTTTTAAAAGAAAATAGGGGTGGAGGGAGAATATCTTATGCATGAACCTAAGCTTGAGCTTAGAGTGTTGATTTGAACATAGATGATAATGTTGATGTGGATGAATGTCATTCATCCATTTGGATGAAATGAATGGATGCATGGTCCAATATATGGATGAAATTGATTCATTTCAAATGAATCCAATGGGGATTGGTATTGAATTATTTACATTGACCTCCATAAGGGGTTTCTAATAGGGTGCATTTATTAGAAGGAAGGTTATTTGAAATAATGAATATGGTGGATTTGAAAGAAGCAAGGTGTGCAACATATATACACATAAAACATGTCTACAACTCATTGAAGGAAATTTGCTTTAATGCATTAAATTTGCCATGTGTTCCTTTTTTATACATGTGCATGGACTTTAACAAAAAATTGTTATACAAACTTATTAATGAAAACCTACCAATAACATTGGCACAATTTGCACACATGCAAAGAAAACAAGACCAATTTGCCAAAACAAACAAAGCACTTCAATTTCCCCAATCCTTTAAAGTTAAAAAAACATTGCACACATGTACATACACCCAAAATCATCATGTGGGCTTGAAATCATCATGTGGGGAAATGAAATGTTATTCTTCTACATCATCCAAAGGCTCCCCAACATCAACATTAACATCTATATCCAAAAACATTTCAACCCCATGTAACCTTACCCATGCAAATTTCAAAAGCTCTATCTCTAGATGCCATGAAGTCATCATAATTATCATTGGCCTCTTGTTGAATAGAGTGTAAAGCTTCTTGCTCCACATGCATAGGCAAAAAGAAAGATGAAGGTGGACTAAGGGGTAGATTATCCATGATGGACCGCACAAGCCCATGGCTCTTGAATCATTCGCACAAAAAATCAATGTCAACAATAAAAGATTTACATTTGATGACATCAACATAACAACAATAAATACCAAATGGTTTTTATTGCAAATAAAGGACATACTCACGATGAAGGCTTGTTGAAGTTCAACCCAAACTTGCGAGCCACTTTGGGAGTAGGTGGTTTTTATGAATGTAAAGGAGGTTGGCTAATGGATGGAGTAACCAAAAAGTGCACCACATTGCTAACATTTTGTTGTAATGCAGACAAACACGCAACATACAATGTTTTGTCACCCTCTAAGCCAAACACATGATAGCCTAATGCATGTGAAATAATGAAAGTGGATCCTACATCACAAATGCCAAAAACAAGCATTGTTTTAATTTCCAAAGGAAGAAATTATGAATATATCCAAGTACTAAAACCAAGAATTCAAAGAAGATTAAAAAAAAAACTCGTCCCAACTATGACGTCCAATATTTAAAAGCAAGGAGGTGAACATGTCTCTAGTAGCACTTACATGAATGCAAGACTACGATCTTGTGCACCCCTCCAAGCTTCTTATGGAGTCTTCATGGGCAAAACACCATTTGGAAGGTGATTGTAAATTGTGTCCAACTCTATTGGATCTGAAAGTGGGTTAATCAATCGATCAAACTCTTGGAACTTGAATGATCCCCTAGGCTTGGTAAGGACATTTGCATGAAATAACAAAGTCTGCCAAAATAAACCACATCAATTCAATTTGAAATTCCAACAAATGCATTCATGTGATTGAAAAAATTAAAATTAATTTGGTGGAAGTCTTGGTATCACCTTTCATGACTTAGTGTGCATAGGGATGTTGTTGATGCATGTATATTTTTTGGCTAGGATAGAAACCTTACTACCCCATGCAAAAGAAAACAATTCCATCATGGATGCATCATCAAAACTCTACAAGAGAACCAAACACTTGTTGTTATCCAACAAATCGTTAGCCATCGAGAAAACATACTCCCAATAGTGTTTGTTAAATGTATTCCAAGGGGGCACTTGAATGCCATCCATGCAACCGTGGACATGCATTCCTACTGGACAATCAACAATGATCATGTCCATAGAAAATTGGACCAGAACACCACCCACAACATTAGACTGAACCATGATCTTGACAACTACATGCAAACAAATGAAACAAAAAGAGTTAAAATCCCTAACATTTGTAGGAGGAAAATTAATAAAATTGTGTTTTTCAAAAAATGTAAATTGGGCCTTACACTCTTGAAGAACTCCATCAATTCTTTGAGGGTTGGGTGTGGGGATTAAATTCCTCAACAACATCAAATAGATGAGTTGAGATTATCTTCATTTGATAATGCCCAATATTGTGAGAATCAAGGATATTACATTATATGGGTGAGCATATTACTTAAGATTATTTGTAGGAAAAACCAATGTTTGGATTATAGGCCCCATTTGCAAAAAACCACTATGGGCACCAATGGGAAAGTCACCCACATTTGGGTTGACCCCCTTTTTTTTCTTCCTTTTCCTTTATGTCCTTTAGGCTCAACCATTGATGCAATAATTGCTTGTGCCATAATAGTGGTTGCTTGTGAAGCTATTTGTTGTGCTTGTTCCAAATCATTTGGGGAGGAAGTTCAATTGAGGCACCCCTAGCATCACTTGCGGCTTGCTTAGCAACACACTCCTATGAAAAGATGCCTCTTCACATGGGATAATGCTTTTGGGCATATCCAAGTACCAACCTCCACCCCCATGATGTTGTGGACTCCATTTTGGTTTAATTTCAACTATGTACGTAATAATTGGGGGTGCACCAAACTTCCACATAATAAGAAACTTTGGTTCAAATTTGAAATGTCCATTTGGCCCAAGCACAAACCTCATGTACCTACAAGGGAAAAAAATGGCATAAATAGTCTATGGATGTTCATGCATTTCCAAGATGCATATATGCAACCAAGACATGTATAATTTGAAGAATTCTAAAAGCATCATGTAAAGGAGTCCAAGCAAGTTTGAAGAAAAGTTATGCAACATACATGTGCAGAAGGCATTTTATAATTAATACCTAAAAATGATTCTTCTCACCACCTTTTCACCCCCAATTGTTGTTCCCAATCATTACTTCAAAATGGTCCATTGGGCAAAGCAAATTCACGAAAGAAAAGCTCATTAAAATGAGTCATTTTCTAGGTGTCCATGTAGTCACCCAAAGTCTCACTAGTCTTTTTTCTAAGCTATATGGAAATGCCCACATTAAGTGGTGTAAAGAGTAAATTGAGCCAATGCAACCTTATGGAGCTTCCAAACATCCATGTGCTAGCAAATTTGGAGAACACATCCATTCATGCACTTTCACAATGTTGAAAGGAAAAAGATGCAAATATCCAAGACTACATACTTGCCACCAAAATATTTTCCTATTCAACCAAGGATCCAAGGTTGGCCCACTTATTGGACCATAAAAAAAATTATGGTTTTTGATTGCTCAGTCTCCATTCCAAATCTATAGCCATTCCACTTTCTCTTGTGGATCCACCCTAGTTGTGGCACATGACCAATGTAATTTAAGTTGGGTAAGGAACTCATCCCCTAAAGAGGGATTGACAATAGGGAGCAACTTCACCAATAGGCAAGGGAACAATATGTTGATTAGCATGTGGAAATGAAATATTGATGAACTTAGGGTATGTGAAAAGAGATGAAAGTTCAAAATATATATGAATGAGTACAATGAATACATTGTATTCATGAAATAAAACTTGAAATGAGTAATTTTAATTGGGACAAAAAATTTGTCATGGCATGGACGATCAAATTGTACCAAGTCTTTTTTGGCCTTCTTGATGCATTCATCATATTTCTCCTTGTTCAACACATTTTTCCATTCGGATATAGGTGTAAGACTCACTATATTGACTTTGCACACAAGGTGCACAAACTTGGATGTCACATGTGCCCTCTCCATTGCCTTACATGACCACAAAATAGAAGCATGTGAGAATGTTGAATTGTTGTTGTGTAAAGAAATTGTAATTTGTATGTAAGAGGGAAAAAAAATCACACATTGACTCCATCCATTATAGAGTGAAGAACACCATGGTTTTCCATGTTTGCATCAAGCACCCAACTTGTAACACGAACATGCTTTGATTTGTTCTTCATATGAACCTCATTGATGTATGGAAACCAAGCTTGAAGCATATGGTTTCCATCCCACACATGAAACATTTTTCCAATTATATGATGCAAGGAAGGTTTGGATTGTAAAAATTCTTCAAATTTGTCATTAACAACTGATCATCCCAATTATTTGTTTCTCCGGGGTGACATCAACAATGCACCCATCAATTCCCTCAAGAAAAACATTAAAAACTATAGCTCCATGGTGATAGCCAAAGTAGAAGTCCCCTTGAAGCTTGAAGATGTCATTCATAAGTGCAAGCCTCACAACTTGCATGGAAATTATGTGGCATAATGGAATTTCCATGATGCCATCTTCAATGAAGAGGGACATGAAAACACTACAACAAAATCATGTCCCTTAAAATCATCACATTTGACTATGACTGGTTTTTAAGACTTATTTGCTCAAGCTGGCAAAAAGAGGTAGTTATTTTGACTAATTTCATGTTTTTTTGACTTCATGTTTTTTTTACTATGTCTCAAACATGCGTATCACACTAATAATAGTCAATGAACAACTTGCATATGAAAATGAAGTCAGCAAATTTATGAATAAAAAATTCAAATTGTAATAGAAGATAGGTACATTTTTGTCTTTACAAATACTATTGTATTATTCTACTTTTCATCTGATGAGTTTCCAAGGAAATCATCATCATCTTTTAAAAATGTTATTTCCAATGTTTTTTCATCAATGTCATCTTCATCGGACGAAAACTCCATTGTATCATTCTAAATTTCATTCCCTTGTGGTAAAGGGGCATGTAATCCAAGAAATCTTGATCAATTCCAATTGTCAGCAAATTAAGTTTTGGCCCATTACCCTTTGCATTCTCAACTTGTTTTCCTCGAGGTTCATTCTTCAAAACTACCTTGCACCTTAATTTAGAAGGGTCATCAGAGAAGAATATGTGTTCCACATGTATAGGAAATGCAAATGTATTTTTTAAAAATGGGAGCATTTCATTAAAGTTCACCAATGTAAATCCATATTCATCTCATTTCATTGTCGCTCTTGTCCCCTTGTAATTGGCCTTTACCTAATTACAAAACAACACAATGACACATGTTGTTCCATAATCTAGCTCCAAGATTTCTTCAACCCATCCAACATATTCCAAATCTACTTTGATGGGACTATTATCTTGTCCACTTGATTTACACATTATTGTGAAAGTAATAGCTACTCCAAAATCCATTGTGACCAAATTTGACTCGACACTTTTCACACAAACATGGTTTCCATATGCATACATAATTCGATATGATATTGCTTTCAATGCAAGAGGTAAAGATAGTTGAACACCTTCAAGACTAATACTTTTACCATTTTCCTTTGTTGAAGATAAAGCGTGTGGAAGCCAATTTTCATAAGAAGGCAACAAGTCCAATTCAAGTGGATATACCACCCTCCCTGTCCTAGCACCCATCTAATGAAATATTTTCTATGCCTTTCATTTATTTTTTAAAAATTCCATTTGCAATTCATGCTTCCTAAACAAAATCTACAAAAAAATTATCAAATGACACATCCTCATAATATAAAAAAATTCTGCAATTATAAATTAATCAATATTTACAACAAGATGCAATAGTTAATTATATCCAAAAATTAGTTAGCAAATTTGACCTTGTAGTTTAATCACATTTGAGCAAAATACAAGAAAACATCTACCAATTTAAAATGACCAATATATTTAACCACATGAAAGAGAAAATTTGTTCAATTTTGTAAGCTTAAAATGTTTAATATATGCCAATTCATGTTCTCCAAGGCTCCAATGTTGCTACATTCTTTATGACAAAAGAGTGGGCCCAACTTCTTAATTCAACAATCATGGTTCTAATTCGCTGAGAACCTTGAAGAATTTCATCATACATGTTTTGGTCCTAAAAAAATCCCAAATTTGGCATTTTTTAGTTTTAAAATTTTGCATGTACTCTATTCAAAATCCAATTGCTTCTTCCGTTTTGTAGCCCTCAACCATGCTACCCTCGGCCCTTGCCATGTTCTGAACATAAGTTTTCAATGATTTCATATATCTTTCCATGGGGTACATCCATCAAGTATGTAAATGGCCACACAACTCTACCTTTGCCACTAGATGCATCATAAGATGTGTCATAATGTTGAAAAGAGATGGAGGAAATTCTTTTTCCAAAAGACAAAGTGTGATGGTTGCTTCTTGCTTCAAATGATTCATCATACTGGGATCAATGGTTTTTGCACAAAGTCTTCAAAACACTTGGCTCATACAAATGATAGCAAGTCCCCTAGGCATGAGGGTATGTACACAAAGAGGTAAAATTTGTTGCATAAGGACATGGTAGTCACGTGCTTTCAATCCTTTTAACTTGCTCGTGTCCATATGAACCTGTTTTTTGAAGGTACTTGAATAACTAGTTGGTGTTTTTAATCCTTCAATGATATGTATGAAAGTTTGTTTTTCTTCCAACTGCAAAACATAAGGTGCAAGTGGCAAAATAAATTCACCTTCTTTTTTCTTTGTAATTGGCCACAATCCATTCCAAAATATTCATATCCTTCATATCTTTTTGCAATAATATAATATCACCCTTTCCAAACATGATATTCATCACATGTTCAATGAGATTTTTTTCACAGTGCATGACATCTAATGTACGTTGTATAAGGAGGTCCTGATTTGCACAAGGAAAACAATTCATATAAAATAAACAACAATAACAGTCATCAACATAATACTTGTACCCAAAAAATGCATCCAACTTTTTTAAGTTTCAAAACTTTGTTGAATTTACAATTACATATTTATGTGTTTTTAATATATCTCAAAAATATGTTTTATTGATTATTACATGTTTATTGGAATAAATTGAATTCTCTTATTGACTATGTATATTTTTTGTGCCAAACATACTCACTAGTCAATACTCGAGAGTTTTAATGAGGATTTGTGCTTCATTCCATGTTTGTTTATTGAGTCACCTACTGACCTAGGTACACCTCTTTCCTTGATTTAATTTACACACGATCCTGCATTTTGGAATGTTTGTTCTAGAAAAATAGGTCGAAGAGCTCCTTCGGTTTCCAACTTGCCATCAAACCAACATTTGTTTCAATGATAAGGGTGTGTACGATCTAGTCAATTCCTATGGCCTATGTAGACCATCTTCTTCATGTGCTTGGAATATTGAGTTACTATAGCAGGTCCACAAATGGGACATCCCTTGTAGCCTTTAGTAACACATCCCGCTATAAGTCCATAAGCCGGAAAATCATGAATAGTCCACATGAGTATTCCTTGAAGTTTAAAGGATTGTTTACCAACTTCAATTGAAACATCAAATGCAATAACTCCTCTCCATAGTTCTTGTAACTCCTCAATCAAGGGTGCCATGTATGTGTCCATATTTGTGTCCTTGATTGATTTTTTTCCAAGGATGATAAGAGACAACATAACAAAAAAAATATTTGTCACCAACCATGGAGTTAGATTGTATAAGAGCAATAAAATTGCCCATGTTGAATGTTTGAAATTAAAATCACCAAATGGATTCATCCCATCTGTAATTAAAGCAAAACGAAGGTTTTTAGGGTCTTTGGTAAAATCTAACCACATTGCATCAATGTGTTTCCGTGCCTTTGAGTCAACCACAAACCAAACATGCCATCTTTTGATGCATTTTTTACATGCCATTGCATAAGATGAGCTATGCTCTTGCACCAATACATCCTCTTCAAGCAAGGGATAACAAAGAAATGTCGAAAAACCTTGCAAGGGATTGTTTCTAAACCCTCCACATATCCATTAGCCTTGCATATTGGACACACAAGCAAGTCCTTGTTCTCTTTATGGTACAAGATGCATATTTGTTCACATGCATGGATTGATGTATAATTAAGACCAAGATTGCTTACCAACTTCCTTACTTCATATCTTGATTTTGGCATCACATTATTCTTTAGGAGAATTTCACATCCAAGTAATCTAAACAATTCATCTTGAAAAGTATTAGTCACTTGGTGAACGGTGCAAACATTAAGGAGTATCTACACACTTGATAGGCAACTATTTTTGCTATGGCCGCATGCTTCAAATAATGGTGCCTCTACCTCTTTTAATAACATTTTCATCCTCTCATCAATGGTTTTTTCACCTTCAAAAAAATTGTCATCATCATGTGGATTAGTTTATGAAACATGTGCACATTTTTCATGTATTTCATCATATCGACCAAATGCTTCTTGTATCGTACGAATGCAATCCAAAGATTGATTTAAATTTGTTGCCCTTTCTAGATTGTTGGCATAAATGTGACCATGCTTTCCTATGGTGTATGAATTGATTCCCAAAGGCTCCAAAGTTGGGTCTTTTCCCTAATGATACATGGGAATGATATTAACCCATTTTAGCAAACAATATAAGCTATGACACATGGATTTGAACATATAGGGCGGTGTTCATTTGGTTGCCTTTGAGCTCAAAAGAAAAAATGGAAAAATTCAAATCAAGCTTATAGCTTATTGAACTCCATAATCCTACAACCTATTCACAATCCAGCAACTATTTACATCAAAATTATATATCAAAATTGGGAAATTACATGACATAATAACAAATATTTAGATTTTTAAAAAAATCTTCGAACTAAAAAAATCTAGTTGCAACATGTTGCCATCTAATTTGTGATTGATGAACTAGAATCCAAAAGTTTGAACTACATACATAGCCTAAATTGTTTGTTGAAATTGTCCATAATTTCCCACTAGAAAGGACACACGGACTAAAAAATATAAGGCAATGTTCATTTGGTTGCGTTTGAGCTAAAAAGAAAGAATGGCAAAGTCCAATTTAAATTATAGTTCATTAAAGTCCAAAATCCTACAACCTATTAACAATCCAGCAACTATTTACATCAAAATTATATATATGTTGTATATATATTGGGATTACATGACATAATAACATGTATCCAAAATTTTAAAATAATCCAAAATCCTATAACCTAAAATCAATTTGAAGTACATACATAGCCTATATTGATTGCTGAAAATTTCCATAATTTTACATTATTCCTCAAATTTGTATCAAAAAATGAATTTTTTGTTATGTATGAAAAGTCAAAATTCAAAAATTGACATGATAATGACAAAAAAACTATTTTCCTGCATGGATCAACTTAGTTGAGATTATCATAACCCAACCCCATTCCTTTTCATCCCATGCTCTAGGTTCTATTTCATTATATTCCCATATACAAATTTCAATTTCCAAGCGTTGATTGGAAGAGCTATTGATATACCCAGCCACATTGCCTTTCTCAACATCACTGTCAATAAATTTTTTATCATGCCCATTAAACACATAACACTGTAAACTTGGGTAATAGGGAGATAATTTTTTGTACACTTAGTTTGTAGTATGGACCTATGAAGGGGAGTAATGAATCTTTAGCTTGTACATCTTCAAGTGTAAACAAGCCCCATCCCATATATTGGAATGTAGACACACATATCTCCCATTGTTGATTCCACCATGTGAATGTTAACAAATAGGAGATCTACTCAAGTGCAAACATAAATCTTTATTGAAAGGAAACTACAACATAATGCTCACAACACAAAACACAACATCAAGAACTCTCCAAGGTTCTTGTCACAAGAAATA
>Ga0209611_10011983_pt1 | contig 12305 bp, 3 predicted proteins | sample S1TSphgellanicum_3_FD_187693 | JGI IMG/M metagenome (GOLD analysis project Ga0209611, IMG submission 187693) | Host-associated microbial communities from peat moss isolated from Minnesota, USA - S1T2_Fc - Sphagnum magellanicum MG (SPAdes) (version 2) | ecosystem: Host-associated > Plants > Peat...
TGGGCGGGGTGGGAAGTGGGGTGGAGAGGGTGGTGGTGTGTTGTGAGCTGGGTGTGCCAACGGCGGCAAGTTTCGGTTAATAATAGTGTTTATTTTATTTTATTTTATTTTCTGCCCCAAAATTAACACCCTAACCTTACTTAATAAAGTTGGGGCAAGTGGTATTAAATTTCAACCCGTGTTTTGTCACTAATGTAATTCGCCCGCCTCCAAAAGGATAATAATTTCAGGTGCATTCACACTTGGTGTTAGCAACTCTAGTGTTGAGTCCCCTAACACCATGTTAGTCATTTAGGACTTACACCTACTTACCATGAACATTTTAAGTTGATTTAACATTCACTTAACATTAAGCTATTTGCCATTTAACATTGGGTGCCACCTAGGATGCCACGTAGATTTTTATTTACCACTGACTTAACATCAAGTGTGAATGCACCATTAATTTCCTTATAACCGGCCCCCCAAGTGAGAGAGAAAGCCGAGGGTGGTTATTTCCGAGACTCCCGCCACTCCAAGGGAATTAGCCCAATGAACAGCCCAGGTTACCCACAGACAGTAAAATTATGCTTTGTAAGTCCCATTTTGTCCTGGTGTAACTGTCATAAAGGTAAATCCTGCTTCTCCAAGGGAGTTAGCCCAGTGAACAGCCCAGGTTACCCACATACATTAAAATTATGCTTTGTAAATCCCATTTTGTCCTGGTGTAACTATCATAAAGGTAACCGTCACACACAGACACACTGACAGACGTAGTGAATTAATATATAAGATTTGAAGGTGGTAATCTTGAAAATATGTAAACCCATGGTTTTCAAGATATCATTTGATTTTTTTCACATTTATGAATCTCAAGCCAAATAATAGAGTTATCTCTAAAGTAAAGAAAACACCGAATGAGAACCTTGAGATTGGTATGAGAACCTTGAGTTTGGTGTAAACGAGGTGAGATTAAACAAAAACATGCAAAACAATACTACTTATTGTTTTGTGATGGTCACTTAAATTAGTGTTGATTTATTTTTATTTACGTATATACAACATTCATAATGTAATATGGGAATGGATGATAAGTTCAAAATAAACTTAATGAATAAGAAATGCACATGCCCAAAACATTTTTAACACAATCTATTCAACATTTTTTGGTTGTATAATGGATTCCTAAGATAACTTGAAACAATTTGAAAATGACATAGTTTGGGAAATTTTTCATACATACATTAATAGAATAGTATCATGAAACAATTTTTTTTGCTTATAAAGTTTTTTAGAAACTTGTTTCAACTTATGAATCATTGGAATCAAAAATATTTTCCTCGAATGGCCAATTCTATTCTATCACATCAACATGGTTGGTTAACCCATTGTTTTTTAAAGATTCAATTAAGGAGGCATCATTGGCACTTTATATTGCGATTGCACTAAAAAGTATTTTTAAATTATTAAAAATTTATTAAAAATTATTTTTATCATATAATACTGATAATAATATGTATTAGTCATATTCTTGATGTGTGATTGCAATGTGCTCGATGTGGTTGGACTCACAACTTGGACTTAACTTGAAATATTAATTAAGTAATCATTATGCTTGATATAAATTTTATTGGACTATCCATGAATCATTGAACCTATTCATAACTCATTGCCTAACCTTATAATTTCACATGTACATTCCTTTAAATATTTTAAATTTCATAATTACATGTAATTTTGAGCATTGATCAATAGAACTAAAATGTTTATGTTGTGCATGTTGACATGTTGACATCTATGTCACCTTTGATTAATAGATTTTAATCATGCTAATATAATCATAATCTACATATATGTGTCATGTATTTTTTATTGTGCATTGTGACATGGTGCTTCCACGTCATTGTTTGAGTGACAAAATTCAATCACAATATTTCAATTTCAATCTCCATGGAGGTGTCACATAGTCCATATATAATTAAACTACAATATGATTAAAATAAATTTTGGATTTAATCATATTGGGCATGCTTATTTTTTAAAAAGTCAAAAAAATATGGAACTAATCATTTCCTAATCAAAACATAGATAGGTAGTTATTTCAATCAAGTAACATTGCCTATGGAGTCATTGTAATCATAAAATTAAAGGTGGAAATGACATGCTTTTATTCTAGACTTGTTAGATGTTTAAAGTAAACTCATGTACAAAGATGAAGAGAACACATGTCTAAGCTCTAATTCTATTTTTGCTTTCAATTGTGAACTAATTTATGTGAACAACAAATGCAGGATAAGATGAAGAAAAAATAACACAAGTTGAAAGTTGTAGCTTTGTGAAAACTCGTGCTCAAACATGAAGAAGATGTGTTAGAATGGATATAAAGATGCTCTTTCATACCTGCGAACCTATAATTTGCTAAAACTAGTGGGAATTATTAAGATGTATATCAAGACCCACACATGAATCTTAAAATTTCGCCCAAAGTTGTTGTCAAGTAAGGACATGAAATAACAACCATTGCCCCTTATTTGATTATCCAAAAAAGGAGTGGTTTGGTGTCTACCGTAGAAACGTGATTGCCTTGGTTAATAATTAAGTAATGCCATGGGAACTTGGCATTACTAGGTGCACCAAATGAAGCTTCAAAAGTTTCTATGGAAAACATCAAATCCTAAAATCCTTTTGAACTAATCTAGTAAGGAAAAATGGGCACGACCTTCTTTCAAATCAAATCAATTACTTCCTTGATGGCCACCTTGTCACACAACACATTAGGTCTACTTCTATTATTCATACCTATCCCAATACATTTTGCCAACTACCACTAGTCCTAATATATTATAGATCTTAATGGGAAAATATGCTGACCGATATTCTTATCCATTCTAACACATCTTCATATTTGTGCATGATTATCTTCATGTTTGTAGTCTCTTGCCATACAAGTAGGAGGCCTTGTCATTTAAGTCTAAACTATGCAAGAGCATTTTGCAAAATGGAATGTTTATTCATGAGGTTAATACATGAACTTAAGAGCAACTCCACCCATATTTAGCATTTGGCCCAACAACATTTCTTTTGAGATTTCTTATTTATTATTTTTGAAACCCCACCCAAAAGCACGAAATTGGGGTTGCAAAAGGTTAGAGCCTACTAATAGGAAACCACTTGGACTAAATCATGTATTGATGAATCAAAGATTAGATGTTAGATTATGTAGGCTCTAACCTTGTTACTATCCTTGTTATATTGAGCCAAATATTAGGCAAATTTTGAAGTGTTTTAACTTTTCTTTCTTAGCATTAATTGATGACTTTTTTTTATTCATGTTTTGTAATAACTATATATGACCAATTGTGAAAATATCATGAAAAATCATAAATGATGTTTTTGAGGTGTTTTATTTTTAAATTGAATTATAATAATATTTTTTCATTTTTACCATTTTCAAATAATGTGTTAAATTATAACACTTTTAAAAGCTTGCAATAGTTTTTCATTATTTTTCTATAGTTTCAACAATTTTTACAATATATGTGTTGCCAATTAATGTCCTAATGATGTTCTGATAAAAAAACTGAAAAAAATACATGACCTCCCTTTGCTTTTTAGGGATTTTGACACTATTTCAAAAAAAATTTAAAACTAGATAAATTTTTTTGGTGCAATTTTGAATAAATTTGTAGTTTTTGTATAATATTTCCTAGTTGTTTGACCTAAAAATTTTGAAAAAAAAATCCCATATACATGAATACTGAAACATTTTCTTTATGCACTTCTCTATCCATCCAAAATAAAAGAAAAAATCAGAAGGTTATTAGATTCCAAGACTCCATGTGAATGTTTTTGGTCTAACAAAACCTTTTCAAAAACTCTATCAAGTTAGGGTATTATATAATTCCACTACATCAAAGACCATACTAAAATAAATTATTGTCATCAAAGTGAAAAATACACGTTATGTTACCAAGTCAAATATGATTAAGACATGAAATTTTATAATTACATGAAGAGGTTACCAAAATTTTAAAAATTTGGTTAACTTCTTTATTTATTTAAAAACATTCAAAATGAAATCTAAAGCAAGTTGGATTCCTTAGTTGCTTACAACCTTATATTTGCAAATGAATTTAGCATCATTACCCACTTGTTAATTATATTATTTACCTTCACATCCCATTGGGTGTGTCCACCATAATTAACATTCATGATGGTATCATAGTAATGAATGGAGCAAAATGCACATAGAAAAAAATAAATCCTAAATCCATAGCATCTGAACCATGGAATTAAATGATGGTTGGATTAGATGGTGTATGTAGGATAAACAACTATTTTGTGATGGTTACACAAAATTTAAATAGTCAGATTCAACATTTATTTTTTGTGGCAAAAATTTTTAATTAAAAAAGTTCAGATATTCTCTTTTCTCATTTATAAAAACGCCAAAATTTGAAAAAGAATCCTAAGAAAATTCCATGTTTTTACACATGTTCAAGCAAGTAGCCAAGATATAAAAGGATTTTTGTATAACTAGTTTATAGCCAAACATGGTTGAATCTCCTTGTGAATGATCACCAGCATGGCAACATCACAAAATTGGAAAAACAAAAACATTGGTCAAATTACAAAAAGTTGGATAAATGGCAAACATTAAATAATAGCAATGAATTGAATGCGGCATTGGGCTTGACACAATTATAATATAATATAATGCAATGCCTAGCAAGAAAAAATAAATAGATTTTTTTACTATACCCATGCAATGATTAATGGTTAAAATAGATTTTTATATTATTTTGAAAAGAAAAATATTAATGCAGTGGTTAGAATCCTCCTTATAGCCCAAAGGTCCTAGGTTCGAACTTTTCCTGAATTATCTTTTTCATACATGAACAAAATGGATGAAAACATTCCCAAGGTAAGAAGGGGTTTAAGTTACTCCCAAGGGAACAACCATGTTCCCAAAGGAGCAAGGTTTAAATTGCTCAGAAGAGCAACCATGTTCTCGAAGGAAAAAAAGCTCCTTCTCCTCGAAGACATGATTGTTCCCTTGGAAAAAGGTTTAAGTTGCTCCTTAGGGCAACTTAAGTTCTTCCTTGAGGACATGATTATTTCCTAGGGAAAAAAAAAGTTTAAGTTGTTCCACGGGGCAACTTAAGCTTCTTTGCCCCAAGGAGAAAAAAGGTTTAAATTGCTCCCTGGGGTAATTTAAACTCCTTCTCCCTAGGGACATGATTGTTCCATGCGAAAAAAGACAATTTCCTTAGGGACAATGCATTTTCCTTGTGGAAAAACACAAGTTATCAAAAGAAACATACATTTTGAAACTTTTTGTAATCATAATCATGTCATATTTGTTTTTATATTGGCTTGCGACCCATCAATGGAAAGGTTTTGAAGATAGCTGCAACTTTGTAGTTGAAAACTACACATTTGTTCCTTGATGCAACTTATGCCCATTTCTCCTTAAGGACCAACTATATGCTTGGGGGAGCAATTCCCTTGGGGAGCAACCATGTTCCATCTGGGAGAAAATGTGTTTGAAACTTTGTGTGAACATAATTTTTTCATATGAGCTTTGATTGAAGTGTTTCCAACTACAAAGTTATACTTCTCCTTGAGACCTTTCCAATGATAGGTTGCAAACCTAAGTAAAAAATAAAATGAAATGACTGTGATTGTTAAAAACATTTGGAACATATATTTCTATGAAAAACTTGGGCCTTTCCTTGCGAGAAGTTGGCTTTTCTAAGGAACAATCATGCTAATATAATCATAATCTACATATATGTGTCATGTATTTTCTATTGTGCATTGTGACATGGTGCTTCCACGTCATTGTTTGAGTGACAAAATTCAATCACAATATTTCAAATTCAATCTCCATGGAGGTGTCACATAGTCCATATATAATTAAACTACAATATGATTAAAATAAATTTTGGATTTAATCATATTGGGCATGCTTATTTTTTAAAAAGTCAAAAAAATATGGAACTAATCATTTCCTAATTAAAGCATAGATAGTTAGTTATTTCAATCAAGTAACATTGCCTATGGAGTCATTGTAATCACAAAATTAAAGGTGGAAATGACATTCTTTTACTCTAAACTTGTTAGATGCTTAAAGTAAACTCATGTGCAAAGATGAAGAGAAATATTAACACATGTCTAAGCTCTAATTCTATTTTTGTTTCAATTGTGAATTAATTTATGTGGACAACACATGCAAGATAAGAATGAAGAAAAAATAATGCAAGTTGAAAGCTTTAGTTTTGTGAAAATTCGTGCTCAAACATGAAGAAGATGTGTTAGAATGGATATGAAGATGTTTTTTCATACTTGCGAACTTATATTTTGCTAAAACTAGTGGCGACTAGTAAGATGTAGATCAAGACCCACACATGATATAAATAATCTTAAAATTTCACCCAAAGTTATTGTCAAGTAAGGACATGAAACAACAACCATTGCCCCTTATTTGTTTATCCAAAAAAGGAGTGGTTTGGTGTCTACCATAGAAACATGATTGCCTTGGTTAATAATCAAGTAATGGCATGAGAACTTGGCATTACTAGGTGCACCAAATGAAGCTTCAAAAGTTTCTACGGAAAACATCAAATCCTAAAACCCTTTTGAACTAATCTGGTAAGGAAAAATGGGCACGGCCTCCTTTCAAATCAAATTAATTACTTCCTTGATAGCCACCTTGTCACACAAAACATTAGGTCTACCTCTATTATTCATACCTATCCCAATACATTTTGTCAACTACCACTAGTCCTAGTATATTATAGATCTTAATAGGAAAGTATGGTCAAAGATATATTCATATCCATTCTAACACATCTTCATTTTTGTGCATGATTATCTTCATGTTTGTAGTTTCTTGCCATACTAGTAAGAGGCCATGTCATATTAGTCTAGACTATGCAAAAGCATTTTGCAAAATGAAATATTTACTCATGAGGTTAACACATAAACTTAAGAGTTGCTCCACCCATATTTAATATTTGGCCCAACAACATTTCTTTCAAGATTTCTTATTTATTGTTTTTGAAGCCCCACCCATAAACATGAAATTGGGGTTGCAAAAGGTTAGAACCTACTGATAGCAAACCACTTGGACTAAGTGATATATTGATGAATCAAAGATTAGATGTTAGATTATATAATGGCTTTTGCTACCCTTGTTATATTGAGCCATGGCCATTTTATTGACCTTGATATTAGGCAAATTTTGAGGTGTTTTAACTTTTTCTTCTTAGCATTAATTGATGAATGTTTTTTATAAAATATTCATGTTTTGTAATAACTATATATGACCAATTGTGAAAAAATCATGAAAAATCATAAATGATGTTTTCGAGGTGTTTTATTGTTCTTTTATGGAGTTTTAATAATTTTTTTTCATTAATTTTTTTTTCAAATAATGTGTTACATTATGACAGTTTTCATTACTTTTCTACAGTTTCAACAATTTTTACAATATATGTGTTTCTAATTAATGTCCTAATGATGTTCCAATAAAAAATTGAAAAAATACATGACCTGCCTTTTCTTTTTAGGGAATTTTGTCACCTTTGCAAATTAAAAAAATAGATAATTTTTTTGGGTGCAATTTTGAATAAATTTGTAATTTTTTACCTAAAATTTTGAAAAACAAATCCCATATACATGAATATTGAAACATTTTCTTTATGCACTTCTTGTCCATCTAGAATAAAAGAAAAAGTCATAAGGTTATTATATTCCAAGACTCCATGTGAATGTTTTTAATTTAACAAAACCTTTCCAAAATTACTATCAAGTTAAGGTATTATATAATTCCACATCATGAGAGACCATACTAAAATAAATTATTGTCATCAAAGTGAAAAATACATGTTATGTTACCAAGTCAAATATGATTGAGACATGATATTTTATAACTACACAAAGAGGTCACCAAATTTTTAAAACTTCTTTATTTATTTAAAAACATTCAAAAATGAGATCTAAAGCAAGTTGGATTCCCTTAGTTGCTTACAACCCTGTATTTGCAAATGAATTTAACATCATTACCCCCTTGTTAATTCTATCATTTACCTTCACATCCCATTGGGTGTGTCCACCATAATTTTAAAATTCATGATATGGGAAACAACATGGTATCATAATAATGAATGGAGCAAAATGCACATGGAAAATTAAAATCCTAAATCCATAGGGTTTGAACCATGGAAATAAATGACAGTTAGATCAAATGGTGTATATAGGATAAACAATTAGTTTGTGATGGTTACACAAAATTTAAATAGTCAAATTCAACATTTTTTTTTTGTGGTGAATTTTTTTCAATTTAAAAAAAAAATCAGATATTCTCTTTTTTTATTTATAAAAACGTCAAAACTTGAAAAAGAATCCAGAAAAAATTCCATGTTTTTACACATTGTTCAAGCAAGTATCCAAGATATAAAAGGATTTTTGTATAACTGGTCTATAACCAAACATGGCTAAATCTCCTTGTGAATGATCACCAGTGTGGCAACATCACAAAGTGGGAAAAAAAAAACATTGGTTAGATTACAAAAAGTTGGATAAATGGCAAACATTAAATAGTAGCAACAAATTAAATGTGGCATTGGGCTTGACACAATTATAATACAATACAATATAATGCCTAGCAAGAAAAAAAAAAATTAAGGTCTTTTTACTATACCCATACAATGATTAATGGTTTAAATAAATTTTTATATTATTTTCAAAGGAAAAATACTAATGCAATAGTTAGAATCCCCCTTACAACCCAAAGGTCTTGGGTTCAAACCTTTTCTTGAATTATCTTTTTCATCCATGAACAAAATGGATGAAAACAAATTCTTGAGGTAAGAAGGGGTTTAAGTTGCTCCTCAAGGAACAACGATGTTCCCAAAGGAGTGAGATTTAAGTTGCCTTGAAGAGCAACCATGTTCTTAAGGGAGAAAAAAAAAAATTCTTTTCAAGAACATGATTGTTCTTTAAGAAAAAAAGGTTTAAGTTGCTCCCTAGGGCAACTTAAGCTCCTTCTTGGGGACATGATTGTTGCATGGGAAAAAAAGGTTTATGTTCCCTAGGGCAACTTAAGTTCCTCCCCAGGGACATGATTATTCCTTGGGAAAAAAAAGGGCTTAAGTTGTTCCACAGGCAACTTAAATTCTTTTTTTCCGGGGAAAAAAAGGGTTTAAGTTACTCCCCATGGCAACTTAAACTCCTCCTAGGGGACATGATTGCTCCCAACAAAAAAAGGCAATTTCCCTAGGGACAAAGCACAAGTTCCCAAGGAAACATATGTTTCGAAACTTTTTGTAATCATAGTTATCTTATATTTGTTTTTATTTAGGCTTGCAACCTATCGATGGAAAGGTCTTGAAAATAGTTACAACTTTGTAGTTGGAAGCTACACATTTGCTCATCGGGGCAACTTACACCCATATCTCCCTGTGGGCCAACCATATGCTTGGGGGAATTTCCTTCAAGGAGCAACCATGTTCCTTCAAGGAGCAAATGTGTTTGAAACTTTGTGTGAACATAATTTTTTTCATATGAGTTTTAATTCAAGTGCTTCCAACTACAAAGTTGTAGTTTTCCTCAAGACCTTTCCAATAATAGGTCACAAGCTTATATAAAAACAAATATGAGATGATTGTGATTGTTAAAAGATTCAGAACATATGTTCCCCTGAAGAACTTGAGCCTTTTCTTAAAGGAAGTTGGCGTTTCCCAAGGAATAATCATATCTTTGGGGAGGAGTTTAAGTTGCCCCGGGGAGTAACTAAGTTAAACCTTCTTTTCTTTGGGGAACAATCATGTCCCCTGGGGAGAAGGAGCTTAAGTTCCCTAGGGAACAAATTTGTTCAAAATTTTGTTTGATCGTAAATTTTGCATATGAATTCTAATTGAAATATTTTCAATTACAAAGTTATATTTCTCCCCAAAACCTTTTCAATGATAGGTTGCAAGACTATATAAAAACAAAAATGAGGTGATTGTGATTGCAAAAAGATTCATAACATATGTTTTCCAAGGGAACTTAGGCCATTCCTTAGGGAAAATAAATTGTTCCCCAAAGGAGGTGTTCTTTTTTGTAAAGAACTTGGGCTCCTCCCCAAGGAAAATTCATTGCTCCTTGGGGAAGTTGTATTTTTCATCAAGGAACTTTTTTTTATTCCATGAAGAACTTGCTTCGGATTAAAAATTAGTCTTTTTTTGCCCAAGGAAATTATTTCCTAAAGGCAACTAACTTTTTAAACTACTTAAATGTTCCATGGATTTTTTCATCCATTTCATGTGTTGGAAAAAGTACTTGGGAAAAGGATTAAACCTTGGACCTTCAGGTTGAAAGGAAGATTTTAATCAATGGATCACATGTCTTTTTCTTTAAAAATATTGTGTAAAAAAAGTACTTACAACATTAATCATTGTGCAAGTACGATAAAAAAAAATCCATTTTTTTTTCATGTTAGGCATTGTACTACAAATGCGTTGAACCAAGTGCTGCATTTATTTTGTTGTTACTATTTAGTGCATTTTATTTAAATAAGGGTGTTAAAAACATATTTTTATGTAACAATGGGCAACAAACATTCCATGGTACATTTGAAGATTTATTGTCCAAATAGTATAAAAGTGGAGAACAACTATCCCAAAATAAAAAGATAACAAAAATATGACAACATTTTTTCCAAAACAAGAAACTCAAGTTTTTGACAATTTTCTCTTTATAAACGAAGGAATCTTAAATAAAATATTCTTTGTATCCCACCAAAAAAATTTAAGGATTTCTATGCATGATTCTTATAATTTGTGTGTGACATTTTCCTGCCCTTCTTCCCAATGGAAAACTGACAAGTGTGACATGATGGCCTTCAATACCACCTTCCTATCCTATTACATTTATTATCCAAAGACTACATATTGTGGGGGATCTAGTCATGCCCTTAGAGCATCTCCAACAGTGCTCATTACAAAAATCTTTTTCACATCCAAGTTTACTTATGTACTCTTTTGCAACCCCACCAATAAAACTGAAATTGGGATAACAAATAGTGGGGGACTACTAATAGTAGACCACCTGGATTAATCATTATGATGGACCAACGAGAAACATTGAGCAGTAGTTATATCGTATTTACTACACTATTTTCTACAGGTGCACAACGGTGTTACGCCTTTCACCTGTAACTAACGCAATTATGCTGAGCCAAAACCTGTATATGTTGGATTCTTTTCATCCAAATTTATTGTGGAGACTACATACCGGACATCGCTAGAGATGCTCTAAAGAGGGGTTCAAGTTTTGTTTGGACACTAGAAACATTGAAGCCCTCCCCTTGGATCCAGCCTGCCTTGAGTGCTTAAGTGATCATTCATGGGCTATTCTACCCCTTGGGTAAGGAGAAATTTCTTTTCCATCAAGTTGTGTACATAATTATAGAATTTGTTAATATTGTAATATCTTTTCAGTTAGGTTTGGTGACAATTAAATTATTTTTGGAATAGTCAATTTTTAAAAAAATTGTTTGTTTGAAATGTCAAAATTTCAAGAAATTATTAGGGAGAAAAAAATACAAAAATTGATGGAAACCCAAGACTTCCTTGCTTTGGGATAGTGCACCATTGCAAAACAAGTAGTTACTAATTGACAACATTTTTCTATCCTATAATTTGGTGGAATATTATGTCACTTTATTTTTGCAAGAAAAAAAAAATTGTTGTAAAAGCTCTCATTATGTTCAAGGTGCGAAAGAAGGTTCCTATAAATTTGAGCTCCACGTAGCTACACACTACCATGATGATCAACTTTTTTTCTTTTTCTTCTTATGTTTTCATATGGTTTTTAATAATTCATCATTATTTATGTCAATGTAAATTTTTAATTTAAATTAATATACATTTCATGGACATGAAAAGACACATGTCAATTTGTTTTTTCATATCCATGTTGATAGATAGAGGAAAAATGTGAGATAGTTATAAAATGAAAATAATTATTAAGAAAGGTGGGAGATAGTTATTAAGAAAATTAATAAGAAAAGGGAGTAGTTATTAAAAAAGAAATGAAATAGTTAAGCTTGAAAATGAGATAATTATTTTTGAAATTGTCTTTGGAATGGTCCATGGATGATCATACAAAAAAATCCCAAAAATGCCCCACATACGAGATTGCATTATGTTAAAGGTGCCAAAGAAGTTGCCTATAAATTATTGTCAAATTTTTATAAATTATTATAATCTTAATGTTGAGAGTAGATTTTGAAAAATAAAAAATAATTATTTGACACCTCAATGCCAACCCTAAAA